>ERZ1292625.250-Hain-H41-01um-R1-250-length-92538-cov-69_pt1 | contig 92538 bp, 128 predicted proteins | sample MGYA00564400_ERZ1292625 | MGnify/ENA primary metagenome ERZ1292625 (study PRJEB36523, sample SAMEA6512639) | groundwater metagenome | collected 2019-01-08 | study: AquaDiva: Metagenomics assemblies of 32 groundwater samples
TCGTCGACCCACAAGCTGTTCGGCCGGTGTTCATCCAGCAGAGACCACCGCCGCCGCTGTTCCCGAATAGAAAGACGTCGGCCGTATCGTCGCCGCGCAGGTATCCGTCGACGACCGGCGTCGCGCTCCCGTCGTAGATGTTCAACTGCGCGTCGAAGTCGAGCGACAGTTTCACGTCGGTGCCGTTGTCTCCCCATCGCGCGATGGTCCCGGCTGTGAAGTTGTTCGTGGCGAACGAGTCAAAGGCGTTGCCGGTGTCGGCCACCGATGACGTCAGATCACCGCCCGTGAGCGTGAGCGTCGTCGTCACGGTGACGTTGTCGACCACGAGAATGAGGTCGCCGGCGCCGGAGTTGGTCCAGGTGAAGGTGACCGAGCCCGCATCGTTGACCGAGCACGAGTCCTCGTCGCACGTCAGGTCGGGGTTCACGCCCGTATTGAGGACGAGCGCGCCGGTCATCGTGTCGCCCGTGACGTTCACGTACGACGTGTCCGCCGCCGTCGACGTGAGACCGCCGCCACCAGAAGACGACAGGATTCCGCCGCTGTCGAGCTGAGCGAAGGCAGACGACGAGAAGAGGACGAAGATCGCAAGGAGTGAGCGCATCGACGACCTCACGGGATACGGTTGACCTGTTCGATGTTGATCACCGGCGTGTTCGCCGACGCCTCGACGCAGAGGCAGTCCTCGCCCGTGATCGCGATTGTGTACGTCGACGACGGATTGATCCGCGCCCCGACCGTGTCACCATCGGCGGCCGTGCACGTCAGCGTTCCCGCCGCGTAAGCGCATTCATTCGCACACGTCTCCGACGAGTTGGCTCGCTGGGAGATCCCCACGCAGACCGCATCGGTAGCGTCGAGGTTCTGGATGCGGAAGTTCTGCGTGAGCCGCTTCGTGAACTCATCGGGCTCGATCGCGTGACCGCTCTCGGTCGTCGTCGATGTTCCCTCGTTCTTGGTCGAGTGCTGTGCACTCGTCGTCGGCGCCGAGCGAGCGGCCACGGCATCGGCCATCTTGAGGGCGGCGGCCGTGGACGCGACCACCATCTGCTGGACGGCGAGGTTGACGAAGTCGAGCGCCTTGCTCGTTCCTGCCGCGGTGATCGCGATCGCGACGATCGCTGCGAGGAAGACCCCTTGTCGCTTCGTCATTTGTCTCCCGTTGCCCGGCGTGGTGTGAGGTCACCAGCAAAGACACATGGGAGGCGCCGTGTCCACCGCGACTCTCACCGCAAGCGAGGTCGCGTCGGCCGTTCCGGTGAACGTTCGAGCCGCAGGCGCGGAGCGGAGACGGCCTCCGGTTTCGGGTGTCGGTGACGGATTGGAGCTCGCCGACGGAACTCGCCGATCGCGCCAACCGCCTCGAACGTCTCATCTCGCTCGGCCTCGAGCCGGCCATCGCGAAGGTGCACCCGATAGACGCCGTCGGCGGGAATCGTCGTCTTCACGACTCCCGACCACACCACGTCTCCGGCTCGGCATGAGCGGATGGTCCCCGGCTGCACTTGACCGGGAACGCGACCGAGCCATGGATGAGAGCCGGTCACGACAGAGCGACCCGCAAAGCACCATTCGTGCGGGAGCCCGGCCGTGCACTCCTCGTGTTCGACGTCGTCGGCGCCCGTCCTCGGACAGAATCGGTGGAGGCTCCCGCACCTGAGGCACCGCGAGACCATGACGACCCACACGCTCGGATCTTCGTGCGAGAGCGGGTCGAGCGCGAGTCGCGCGCGCTCAGCAGCGACACGCTCGGACCTCGGAATGGCTGGTCGACGGACGGTCATCGCGTCACTTCTCCATGATCTTGTAGCTGCCCGCCAGCGTCGACGCAGACGCGGAGCCGACGGCGATCGCCCAGATGCAGCTATTCGGATGGACGCGCACGCCGGGACTACCGAGCGCGATGACGCCGCCCGCGTTCGCCACGGTGTTGCTCACGGTCGCGAGCGGGCGGAAGAGCACGAGCGACAGCGCGCCCGCGCCGTACGACGTCGTCAGCGTCACCGAGGCGACCGAGCGGACGCCGCGGTCTCCGGCCGCCAACTGAAACGGCATCCACGTCCCGATCACTGGAGTCGCCGGGGCCTGCCACCCGACGAGCCCGGAGAAGGTCGCCGTGTTGCCCGCGTTGCCGTCGGAGTCGGTGTAGCTCGCCGTGGTGCCGGTGATAACGCCCGCGTTGGTGTTGGCCGTCGTCGTCAGCAGTGCGAGCACGACGCCGTCGCCGTTCGCGCTTCCGTTGATGTCGCGTGCCGGGAGACCGCCGCCGGGGAATGTGATCGTTTGCGCCGTCGTCGTCGTGACGGCGATGCCGGTGTTGTACCAAAGCACGTCGACGAGATGTACCGTCTCCGCGGCGCTGCCGGCGATGCGCACCTCCGTGAGGTAGAGGCTGCCGGTCGCCGGGTCTTGGAGGAGATGCGCGCCGAGTTGCGCCGCACCCGCGGGGTCCGCAGCGTTCGTCGCCGTCGAGCAGTCGGTGGTCCACCCGCTGAGGCCGGGCGCGCCGGGCACACTCGCACCGGGGAAGCCCGCGTCCTTTTGATAGCTGTACCAGTAGCCGGCCGCATCCTTCGCGGTGCCCACTTTTTGGAACGCGTACGTCTTGCCGTTGTAGCCGGCGTCTCGCGACTCGACGCGCAAGTTTCCCGCAGCGGTGAAGGCGTAGAGCCGGCCGGTGTCGTCGAGGATCGCGAACTCGCCTTGCGCGAGCGTCACGGTGGCGACCGTGCGGTTCGTCGCGCTCACGTCGACTTGAATCGTCAACGTGTTGCTCGCCGTCGTCGAGGCGTTACGGAACGACGTGGTGCGGATGTACCGCCAGTTGCTCGCGCTCGGCGCCGCCACGACGGTGGTGGTGGTCGCCGTCGTGATCTGCCCCTTGCTCGTCCCCGGCGTGGTGAGCGCGGTGGCCGTCACGTTCGACCAAGCAATGTCGTAGTCGATCGCCGCGGTCGTCGTCGTCACCACTTCGAGCGCGTCGGTCGAGCCTTCGAGCGTGATGGCCGCGCGCGCCGGGATGGCGAGGAGGGCGAAGAGAAGGAATGAGGCGATGCGCATGATCAAAACCCCGCGAGCGCAGCGGCCGAAACCTGCGCGTAAGAGAGACCGCCACCGCCGCCCGTAGCAGCAAGCTCACCAGCGACGAGGGAGAGGCCGGACCCTATGGTGATCTCCATCGGCGCACCCGCGGAGCCAGCGGAGCGCCCGAGGAGACGCGCGTCCGTGACGCTCTGGATCTTGGCGTACGGCACGGTGCCGTCGTCGAGGCTCGCGCCATCGATCGTCGTGCACGCGAGGTTGCCGCCGATCCCCTGGAGCACGGACCCGTTCGCGCACGTGATGAGGTCGAGCACGCCGTTCGTCCCCGCCGCGCGCCCGAGCACACCGGGACCGGTCGCGGATTGGATCTTGGCGAAGGTGACGTTGGCGTCGGTGATCTGCGCCGTCACCAGCTGTGCCGCGACGATGTTGCCGCCGACGCGCCCGACGACGGTGTTCGTGCCAACGGCGAGGTCGGCGGGGTCCGCGGTTCCCGCCGTCGCGTTCGCTTTGATCGTGTTCGCCGCCATGTCCGCGGCCTTCGCGTTGCTGACCACGTTGTTGTCGATCGTCATCACAGTACCGGTTCCGCTCACGGTGATGTCGCCGTAGTCCGCGTCCGAGAGACCGCCGCCGCCTCCCGTGTTCGATAGGACGCCCGCGGACAACAAGAGCCCGGACCCGATCGTGATCTCTTGCGCCACACCACTGCCACCAGCGGACCGACCAAGGAGGGTTCCGCTCGACATCGTGTACGACGTCGCGATGTAATCGCGCGCGAGGACGACGACCGGTACGACGAGGATCGCAAGGACGACCAGCCAGCGACGAATACGCATCACACCTCCGAGACCATCACACCCGACAGATAGGTACCAGGCTGCACGGCGCGCAACGAGTCGGTCTGTCCGAACAGCTCCACGTAGCTCGCGACGTCGAGATATATCGGTCCGCTACTCACCTGGACGGTGGGGGCAACCACGAATCCCGCGCCAAGATCGTCGATAGTCGACTGCGGCCCATACGCCGCACCGTCGACGTAAATGAATGCGATTACGTATTGCGCGGCCGTCGTCATCACGATCTGCCCCGTGAACTCGTAGTAGCCCTCGCGCGGCGCGACGAAGCGGAAGTTGGTCGCTGCGTCGAAGTTCGCACCGACGTCGAAGACCTCGGTGTCGAGGCTCACCTTCGTCGGCGTGTTCGTGATGTTGTTGCCGGCCGCGCCCACCGTTGCTTTGAACGCGGGCACCTGAGCCATGTAGTACGCCTGGATCGCGACCTCGGTCGACCCAGCACTCCGATTCGTGAACCGATCTCGAGCAACCACGCGAACGTGTGTCGGCATCGACTCCGCGTCGAGGTAGCCGAAAAGCGGGAACGAGGTCCCGCGTACGGCACCGACGAGTGTCGTCGACGGATCTGTCTCATCGATAGAGAACCCCGTCGAACCGACGTGGATCTCGTGGAGGTCTGCGACGCGGTCCTTTCGCCCCGCCGGGTAGGCCCACGTGACGACACCGCCACCGACGGCACCTTGCCACGCCACCGTCGTCGGCGTGGTGAGCGTCTGAACCGGAGCCGATGCGCGACCGCCGCCGACCATGCGATCGTTCCAGCGCGTCCCGCGCGCGCTCGCCTTGAGTCCGCGCATCTCGAACGACGACCACGCACGCCCGGTCTGGTCGAACGTGTGCGTTACACCGATGACGGCAACGTCGGTGTTCGTCGAGAAGAGACGGACCGGTGTCCCATCGACGGTGAACCGAATCCGGTCGGCGAGCTCCACGAACGGGTGGAACGGGCGCGTGACCGAGAACCACGCGATCGGATCGCTAAGCTCGTCGAGGGCCGCCTGCACGAACGCGGCCGCGTCCGTCGCATCGTCGATCATCGACCCGGAGCCTTCGTTGAACTCGCCGTACAGGTACCCGTATTGCGCGATGCTCGTCGTATCGATCACCTCGGCGTACGCGCGGATCGGATCGCCGAGCGCGTCCGGGCTTCCAACCGGGCCGTAATACGCGCGGATGTGGTTGCGAACCGCCGACGTCGTCTGCCGCCACGGATCCACCGTCGCGTACTCCGTCGGCCCCCACGTCCACTGCACGCTCGCTGTCGATCGGTCCGGCTCGTAGACGGTGATCCGCTCCTCGTGGCGCACGTCGTCGTAAAGCATCCGGCAGTCGAAGCCGACGGTTTCCACGAGCTCGTTGATCTTCTCGTAGACGCTCATCCCGTCGGCGCGAAACTCATTGTGCGTGACGCCAGTCGCCGCGGGAAAGTAGATCACTGGTCCGTTCGCGCTCGCGTGACCGAGGTAGTTCCCATACGCGGTGTCGTTGTCGTCGACGAGGTCTTGAATCGTCGTGTCAAACACCGTCGTACCGGCCGCGTCGCCGTAGGCTGCGGCCTCGACGATCTGCATGTCGGCGAGCTTGGTCGCGTGGTCGAGAATCGTGAGCGTGATTTCTTCGCCGGAGATCGATGGATCGTCGAGCCATCCCTCGAGCAGGCCCTCCCATTCCCACTCTTCCGGTTGCCGACCGAGCGACGGAATCAGCGCATACTCGACGCGCGCCTGACGACGTCCCGCGAGGAGCGCGCTGTACGACCCGGCCGCGTCCTTGTTGATCGGCGAGTCGCGGTCCTCGACGGCTAGGTTCGCCTTGTGGTGCGCGCGCTGGAGCGTCACGACCGCTGTCGAACGTGAGTTCTCGACCTTGCGCGTGTACGAGACCGACTTGACGACGTCGTTTCCGAGCGGCTCGAGATCGGTCAGATCGCGCCACGTCCGATCGCTGTCCTCGATGCGCACACGCGCGAACGACGCGTACGACATCGACGTCTCGTCCGGGTCGACCATGTCCGCTTGGTCGTACGTGATCCCGCCGACTCCGTGGCGCGCCTGCTCGCGGAACCACCACTCGTGAAGCGCGACCTTCGCGAAACCGGCATCGGTGATGTTGCCGTCGAAGAACTTCGCAGCGAGTGTGCCGTCGACGCCGATGGTAAAGTTGGCTGTTGTCGTCGTGTCGGTGTCAGTGAGGTTCGCGACGAGGTCCGTATACCAGAGACGGGAGTCGGCGTTGAACGCGTAGAAGCGAACGCGCACCTTGCCCGTGTTGTCGGGATCGACTTCGCGAGCGGCACCGACGAACCATCGTTCCGATTCCGTGATCAGAATGTCAGACGTCGCCGTGCGTGCGACGTTCGCGCCAGACTGCCACGACACTTGGAGGAAATCGGAGCCGTCGAGCTCGAAGAGAAAGCAGACATTGTTGACGCCGCCACCGCTCCCGCTTCCGCCGTAAGAGATGATCGCTTGGTCTGTCGTCGCGTTGGTCTGCAACCACGCCCACGCCGAACAGTTGCCTTGGAACTCATCGGCATACGTGTTGTTCGGTGTGCGGCCGTACTGCGTGGCTCCGTCGAACGACCTTGAGCCAGCCGTCGTGACGCCCGTGCACTGGTCGGCACCGACGCCGGGATCCCCCGTGTCGGTGAGCGTCAACGCGTTCGGCCCGTCGTCCGCGAACGAGTCAGTGGCCGCCGCCTCCGCGCATCGCCAAAGCGCGATGATGTCCGCCGCCGCAAGTTCGACGACCTCCGTCCTCGGTGAGCGGATCGTACGGGCCATGCCTCACGTCGCCGACGTCTGGTGCTGGAAGAGCAGGCGGAGTAGTCGTCGATACGCTCCGCCCCACTTCATGCGACCAGCCGACGCGCACCGGCCAGCGACGACGAACGATCCACCGCCGGGCTCGAACCCATCGGCGTTGTAGTCCCAGAGATAAAAGAACGGGAGACCAGGCGGCGCATGCCCGTTCACGTCGATGTCGACGTCATCCGCCCAATCGGTCTCGATCTGGTATGGCACGATTTCCACGCTCGAGTAGTACTTCGCGTTGTTCGTCGCGTCGGAGTCCTTGCCCTCAAGTTGCAGATCGCCGTCGCTCGCCATCGAGAGCCAGTTGTCCGGTGTCGCAAGACCGCTCGCCGTCCCGTTGCGCCACCACCCGTCGACCGTCGTCCCGCTGCCGATGACGATGTAGCGGTACCACGCGTCGGAAGCGGCGCCGTCGTCGGCGATCGTCTCGTACTTCAGGAGTCGGATCGTCCAGTTGCCTTGGCCGATCGCGCCCGTCGGGATCTCGATGAACGACGCTGACCCGACCTGGAGACGGCAGTTTGTGAACGGTCCGTCCGTCGCCGTCGGCGTGTACGTTCCGCCCGCGTTCGGCACCGTCCCCTTGCTCCCCGTCGTCGACGTCGACGCGAGGTAGAAGAACGATTCGCCTGCGCCCTTGGCGAGCAGAGCGATCTTCTGCGCGATCGCCGGGTCAAGCGGGATGAGCTCGACCTCCTCGTCCTCGGGATCGGCAATCTCGTTCACCATCAGTCGGCCACGCGACGAGCGCTCGCGCGTCCCCATGAACGCGTACGACTTGTCCGCCTTCGTCGCGTACGCGCCGATGTCCACACCGTGGGCCAACATCCCGCGCGCCATCGGTCAGAAGTCTCCGCGGTTGTTGTACGACTGATTTCCCGACCCGCCGAGCGGACGACCGCCGCTCGCGTACTGTGCATATCGCATCTGCTGCATGAAGTTCTGCGCGTCTCGCGCCTCGACCTCCATCCGCTCGACGTAGACGTTCGCGTTGACGGAGGCACCGCTTCCGCCGCGGAACGTACCGACGTTGCCGACGTCCATGCTCCCAGAGAATCCATTTCCCGATGACGGCGCGTTGCCGTCGGACACGTCACGACGGGCGCGAGCCGCATTGAAGAAGTCGGGGATGTTCCGCATCGACGACGACAGGGTGTCGGCCGCGTCGGTTGCTCCGGCGAGTCGATCGTTGAAGCTTTCGGCTCCATCGCTGAGGTCGGCGAGCCAGTTCCCGAACTCTCCCATCTCCTCCATCGTCAGCGCCGTCAGCGCCGCGCGCGCCTCCTCGACTCCGCTGTCCATCGCGAGCGCCGTCGACAACGCTTCCTGCGCGGCAACGGCGTTCTCCATGTACTGCGCGCCAGGAACGAGCGTCTCGAGGAAGTCGTAAAACCCCACGATGGCCCGATGGACCGTCGCATTCAGCGTCGTGAATGCGTCGGCCGCGGTCAGCGCCGTGATCCCGACAGACTTGTACGCGCTGAAAAGGTGAGGAGCGATGTCGGCACTCGCCTGCTGCGCGGGGATGAGTCGTGCGAGCGCCTGCGCGTACACCGACGTCAGGCCGGCGATCGGCATCATGTTCTCGAAGACCGGCTCCATCGCCTTGCGGAACGTCTGGAAGCTCTGCCCCATCGCGGCCTGGAATCGCGCGTAAGACTTCGTCTCCGCCGTCGCCGAGCCTAGGACCGACGCAAACGCTGCGAGGCCGCCGATCGCCGGAGCCGCCGCCACCATGCCAGCGCTCGAGATCGCCCCACCTACGGGTCCGAGCAGCGTCGGTCGCGGCGCGAATGCAGCGCCCGCCACGGCACCAGCGACGTCGGTTCCCGTCTTCGCCGCCGCACCGACCTGCGGAAGCCCCGCCATCGTCAAGAGGCGCGAGGCCGCGTCGCCTGCGATCTGGAAGCCTTGCTTGATCCCGTCGATGATCGACGTTTGCAGCCCTCCGATCACGCCCGAAATCTGCCCGAGAACCGGCATCATCGACGAGCCGATCGTCTTCCCGACGTCGAGGCCCATGGCGCTAAGTCCCTCTTTCGCACCGAGCCGCATCGCGTTCGCCATCATCGACGACTGCTGCGACGCCGCGATCGACGTCCCGATCCCCGTCCCCGTCGACGGGCCAATCGGGCTTCCGTGCGACCCGATCATCGAGGTGGTGATGTTCTGGCCGGCCGACATCCGCGCGAGATCGCCAATCGAAATCTGCTTGACTCCGAGGATCTCACGCTCATACGCGCGAAGCGCATTGAGGTCTTCCTTCGTGGCCCGCGTCGCCTCCTTCGTCTCCTCGGTTCGTTTCTTCTTCGACTCGGCGAGTAGCCGCTCGCCCTTGTCGAGCTTCTCCAGCGTCGGCACGAGCTCTTTCAAGACGCCGATCGATTTCTTGTCAGCGTCGTTGAGGAGCTTCTGCTGCGCGATCCGTTCGTCGTTCTGCGCCTTGCGCTTACGAAACGCCGCTGGAGACTCCGTCCACCCCTGCGGTGTGTCCTGACCGATCAGCATCTGGAGGTGGCCGGCGCCCATCGCGAGCGATGCCTTCTTCGACTCGAGTTGTGCTTGCGCCGCAGCGAGCGACGCCTGCGTCGCAGACTTGCCGAGGTTGTCGAGGGCGAGCTTCGCCTGCTCCAGGTTCCCGATCAGCGTCTGCTGGTTGCCGAGGATCGACTCCGCGAACGCCGCGCGAGAAGCCTCCGCCTTCGCCTTGGCCTCCTCCATCTTCGACGTCATGTGCGCGATGCCGGCCGCGACCGCGACGAACCCGAGCGCGATCGGACCGCCGACCGCGAACGCGCCAAACGCTTGCGTGGCGACGGACGCGAACTTGCCGACCGATCCACCAGCGGCGCCCATCGTCGACGAGAACCCAGCGGCCGCTCCCGCCGTCGCAGAGATCCGATCTCGCATCTTCCCGAGCTGCGACTGCGCGCTGCCGAACGCCGCCGTCGACGCCCGCTGCTTCTCGTTCAGCGACGAGATCGATTCCTCGAGCAGCTCCACCTGGCGGTTCTGCGCCGCCGTCGCCACGCCCGTGTCGGCGATCGACTTCTTGAGCGATTGCAGATCTGTAAGCTGGCGCATGATCGCGCGGTGCATACGGTCGTCGTTTCCGACGAACGGGATCTCCACACCACCGATCGTGCGCGTCTCGCTCATCGACGAGCCCTCTTCTTCACGGCGTCAGGCGTCTTGATCGAGAGCGCCTCGCGACGTCGACGACGAAGCTCCCGCGCGTACGCCGGAGAGACCATTGCGATCTGCTGATCGAACCACTCATCGGGCTTGCGCCCGTCGGGGATCCCGCCGAACGCGGTCGCGATCATCGACGCCGCGCGGCCGAGCGCGACAGTCAACGCGTCATTCCGTCGACGGACGCCCCTCGTATACAGGACGAGCTCGGCCGGAATCATCTTCTGCGCGACCTCCCACGGCACACCCGCCTCTCCGGCGAGAAGAATCCAATCGCCCTCCTCCCAGGTCAGGAAGCGGGCGAAACCGCTTCCCCCGGCTCGTCATCCTCCTTCGGCGGAGCGAACGAGTCGGCCATGTTGGCATCCATGATCGCGTAGTAGACGAGAGCCTTCCATCGATCGTCGAGACCGGGGTAACGCTTCAGCACCTCGACGACGCGCTCCTCGCTCGGCTTCTCGTTGTCGCCGACTTCGCACGCTGCCGCTGCCGTCGAGATCATGATCGGGAGCGCGACCTCGTCGAGCGCGAACTTCTGCGCGATCTCGAGCGGCGAGCGCTCATCGCCCATCTGCCGGAGCCGGATTCGCATCAGGCGGAACGACCCGATGTCGAGTCTCAGTCGCCACACGATCGGCTCCTTCTCCTTCTTGCCCGCAGTCGTCGGCACGCGGAGGACGAGGTCGCCCGTCGAGTTGATCTGGCCGAACCTCTTCGACCCCCCGTCGACCGCGGCGTTCGCCTTCTGCAAAAACGTCATCTTCGTGTTGTCGAGCTTCGCGTCCATTCTCTGCTCCCTCGGACCCGTGACGGTCCTCGTGTGAATCGCCGTCGTCGCAGACGACCACCGCACGTCCCGGCGTGGACCCCGACGATGCGCGCGTCGGGTCGCGGACGCCCCACGAGGAGGTGAGACTCAGGGCGTCTTCGTCACGGCTGATCGTCTTCGGTAATCGTCCCGTCGCTCGTGAGCGAAAGCGTGCACTTGCCGACGTCGGCTCCCGCGCGCTGTCCGTTTCCGGCAACCACCCACTGGCCGTATAACTGGCGCTCGCTCGTGTTCACGTTGCCGCGGAAGCGCCAGTAGTAGTTGGTGTCCGAGAGTCGAATCGTCTCCAGCGTGTCCTGCGACGCCGCGCTCGACTCCTGGACGTAGTTGACCGAGGCCGTCGCCTTCGAGTGACCTCGACGAGACTGTGTCCACTCGGTCCCCATCGTGTCGAACTCGGACACCTTGTTGGTGACCTCGATCGTCCATTCCTCGACGTTCACGAGGACGGTCCACGAGTTGCCGTCTGACGAGTGCTCGACCGTGCCGTCCTTGCAGTGATAGATCGTCATCTCTCAATCCCTTCCGTGGCGACGGCCACGATCGACGTCGAGAACCAGGCTTCTCAGCCCTTCTTCTTCGCTTTGGTGGTGGTGGTCTTCTCGATGCTGTTCGCGATCTCAATCTCGGCGCGCTCGACGTCGCCAAGCTCTTGACGCTCAGCCGCCTTCGCGGCGACCTGTGCGAGGCCGGCGCGGAGCTCGCGGTCACGGTTCGACTCATCGACCCGCTGCTGGTCCTTGAGCACGACACGCGCCGCGACCTTCGCCCGTTGCTCCTCGGCGCGTCGCTGCGTCGGCGACAGGCGATCCGTCGGCCACGGCGAGGGGAGAACGGTCGGCGCACCTTCTGCCGCCACGACGTGGCCGGAAGCGACGAGCGCGTCGAACCGATCGCCGCGCACCTGCGCGACCGAGCCGCGCGCGTGGACACGGTGGAACTCTCCGTTCGCGATCTCCGCGTCGTGCAGGAAGAACGCGAGCGCGCGCTGCTGGTCGCGCGGGAGCGGTCGGCCGTTCTCGTCGACGTTGACCGATGGATTCAAAAGCACGATCTCGTTCGCCATTGGTTCCTCCTCACGCCGCGCAGCGGAGCACGGTCACGTAAATGTTGCCGCTCGCGACGCTGAGGCGAAGCGTGCCGGCGTCTTGGGTGAAGAGGGAGGCCGGGAGCGCTCCGGGCGGAATGACGTTCATCGTCCCCGTCGCCGCGGTCCACGTCATGTCGTTGGTCCGGCCCGCCGTGTTGCTCGTGTTCACGGACACAGTCACCGTCGGCGACGCCGCCGAGACGCACAGGAGCAGCGTGTCCGTCTTCGGGTTGTAGTTGGGGATCACCGCCACGTCGGTCGACGCCACAGCGGTCCCGTCACTCGCGGCCGTCAATGAGCGGTCGTATTTCGACGACGACGAGCCGGTACGGGCGATCGTGTTGATATCGGTGACGGTCGTGTCAGCCATGGGTCACGTCTCCGCGTACGAGGCGAACGCCTCAAAGGTGTAGCCGGGGGCGTCGTTCGGGTTCTCGGTCGGGCCGAGCTTGAACGGTGTCCCCGAGCACTGAACCTGGAAGTAGCCGCTGGGTGGGTTGTTCTGCATCGCCTCGATCATGTCGACGGCGAGGTCCCAGGCGGCCTTCGGCGCGTGTACCGCACCGCGGACGCGGACAACGCAGAGCACGTCGCGATGCATCTCACCAGCGCTCGAGCCGGCGCGCATCATCCGATTGGATGGCGGAGCGGCGACTTGCTCGACGCTCGCGCAGAGCTCGGGAACCGCCGTCGCGCCGTCGCTCTGCAGCGTCCCGGCAGGAGGCATCTCGCCGACGTAAAGGTTGACGTCGATCGTCAGCGATGCAAGGCGCGTGTCCCACGTCTGCGCGAGCGCGAGCGCGACGTCGTTGATCGTCGTCATTGTCCGCCCCGCTTCTTCCGCGCGCGCTCGTTGGCGCGCCGCTTGCGGTGGCGACCGAACTCCTCGCGCGGGATGTACCCAGGGCTTTCGCGGAACTCGTGGCGGATCGACTCCGGGCCGCCGCCCCTCTTCGCGAGCGCTTCCGTCGTCTCTGCCACTACGCGCGTCACCTGCGACTGCGCTTCGACGGTGCGGCGTTTGATGTGGTGTCGGTTGCGCGGGTGCGTCTCCTCGACGATCCCCGCGTATGGCGCGGCGACGCCAACGATGTCGCGTTGCACGTAGATCGAGTCCTCGAGCGCGCCCGTGTCATACCAGATCCCGTCGGCGATGCGGCGCGCGAGGAACGCAGCGCCGGCCTTGAGCCCGCCCTTGAACGCGCGCGCGAGATCGACGTCGAGCTTGCGCAATCGAGCGATCGCCTCGTCGACGTTCTTCTCTCCTGCGATGGTCATCGAGACGGTCACGACGTGAACTCCGCCTCGTACGCGGTGGAGCCGTCGAAGCTCGGTTGCTTCGTCACGCGGATCGGTCGGCGTGCGTTGACGTTCGACGCCGTCGACGCGCCTGGCTTCCACACGAGGTCGCTCAGGGCGAGCTCGGTCTCGCTCAGGATCACATACGCGACGTCGTGCTCGCGACCGTTGGCGACGACCTTCCGGCCCGGCGTGTCTTGACAGAAGCACGCGAACGACGTCGCAGAGCCGGTCCACGCCGGGGCGCTGTGCCCCGACGACGACGTCGCTTGCCCGGTCTGGGCGAGTCGATATCCCGTCTGGGTGAGCACCTCGCCGAATCCCACGTCATCCTCCGAATCGCCGGACCGAGCCCGACGCCCCCACACCCGATCCGCTGTCGTGCCTTACGGCCTGGCCTTCGCGGCGCTCGATCTCTGCGGACACCTCTTCTGCGAGCCAGGACGGCGACTTCTCGTCGGCGCGGAGACGGACAAGCTGCGAGCGCAGTTCGTCCGTCGTCACGCCATGGAATCGGCCGCCGTCCGTCATGCCGTCAGAACCGCGTCGAGCAGGCTCGAGCGATCTCCTCTTTCGGCGCGCCCGCTGCGATGAGCTTCGCGATCGCGTCCGCCTGGCGCTTCTTCGACGCGAGGTACTCCGGCGAGCCTTTGACGAGCGGTCCTTCGACCTTCGCGCTCTCTTCGACCTTCGATTCTTTGACTTCCTTCGGTTCCTTGCTCACGAGATCCTCCTTGTGGTTCAGCGAGTTGCTTCGGCGTAAAGGTAGTCGACGAGGACGACGCGGGCCGCCGTAGTTCGATTCTGCGCGACCACGATCGGCGTCGTCGCCACCGTCGCCGTGATCGCGTTCGCGACCGCAGCGCCGACCGCCACACCGTCGACGTAACAGGTGACCGCGCCAGCCGCGCTGATCTCCACCCGAAGCGTGTAATAGGTCGCCGCGCTCGGCGCGGCCGCGTTCTGCGTCGGCGCGGTGTCAGTCCCGGCCTTCACGCCGCCGCACGTCCAGAAGTCGCTGGTCGCATCGGTGTCGAAGAGGATTCCCGCCGCGTCGGTCGCGTCGCTGTCGATGTCGGCCGCCGTCATCGAAATGGGCGCCTCCACCGTCGACGGTGCCGCGTCGGTGAACCCGACGAACACCTGCACGTTGGAGACATCGTTGATCTGGAGGCGAGCCTCGACGACCTGGCCGCCCGTGTCCGCGCGCCAGTCGAGCGCGCCGAGACCGATGCTCGACACGTTCGCGCTCGTCGCGCCCTCGTCCGACGCCGTCGTGATCGAGAGGCGGCCACCCTGACCCGCCGAGAGTGCGACCGCGTTTCCGGTGCCAGACCCGACACCAGCGAGAAGCTCGGCCGCGTAGAGGTCACCGAGGAAGTCGGTTCGCCACACGACCTTGGCGCTCACGTCGTTGTGCGCGTTGATCTCCGCAACCGTCGCCGTCTGGCCGTCGTTGAGATTGAGCTCGGCAGCGGACGCCGTCACGCCGTCGAGGATGTTGAGCTCCGAAACCGACAGCGTCGCGCCGTCGAGGATGTTGAGCTCCGCGCTCGAGGCGGCCGCGGGCGTGGTGAGACGTCGCCAATCGGTGCCGTCCCACACCATCGAGAGGGATTGGCCCTCGACGATGCTCGCGTCCCCGCCATCGCCGAAGTCGACATTTCCGAGCGAGGTCGGCACCACGAGCGTGTTCGACCCGGTCACGGCGAGCGTGAACATCTGTCCACGCAGACGACCGCTGCTGAGCGAAGTCAGGGTCGACGTCGCCGAACTCGGCGTCACAATGACGGTGCAGTCGAAGCCGCACTCGTTCAATCCGAGAGGCACGGTCAACGCCGCGCTCCCGACGGTCACGGAGTAGGTGCCCGCGTAGAACGGTGAAACCACGGCGGGAATCGCCGTACGCGTGGCTTCCGCAGCGATGGCAGCGGGCGTCACGATCGAGGAGACGAACGCGATGGACGCGACGAGCGCGATGGTCAGGCGATGGATCGTGTTCTGCACGGAAGACCTCACAGGATGCGCGACGCGAACACGCGCCGCTCGATGCTCAAGAATCGTTGCCCCCACACCGTCGAAGCGAACCAGTCATCGCCAGCGCCGCTCGGGACCGCGTACGAGATCGACGCGGAGAGCCCGGCCTTCGACGACACCGGCCCGCTCGGTCCCGCACCGGCGCTCGCCGCCGCCGACGCTGCGGCGTTGGCCTGAGCGTCGAGGGCGAGGAGATGCGCGGCGAGGTAGCGGATGGCGTCGTCATGTCGATCCGTTCCGTACGCCGCGTCATTCGTCCATCGATCCGCTTCCGTGATCGCCGCCGTCACCGTCGCATCCGCCACCGACGAGAAGACGGTGAACCGGTCCTTGAAGGTGGTGGCGGTGACCGTCGTCGTCACGGGATCACCCCATCACGGCTGCGGTGTTCGGTTGGTCCTTCGCCTTCTTCGCCGCACGATCGAACGCGCTGGCGGCCGAGCGCTTCGCGCGCACCTTCGCCGTCATCGCCTCGTAGCCCACCTTGCTCGGCCCATCGCCGTCAGGCGTGTCGCCGACCTCGATCATGGGGAGGTCGGTTTCCTCGGAGCGCTTCTTCGTGCTCCAGTGCTGCGTCGGCGCCTCGCTCTTTCGCGTTCGCACCTCCTCCGCGATCGAGTGCTTCGCCGCCTTCTCGATCTTGGATTCGCTCTCTCCGGTGAGGACGAGGAGGACGCGCTCGTTCACGGCACGCTCGAAGACCTTCCCTTCCTTCTCTTGGAGGGCAGCGATCTCCTCTTCCGTGACGTGGACGATCTGCCCGTAGACGATCCGCACCGGCGGATCGACCTTGCGGAAGGTCATCCGACGAGGGCCGTTGTACGCGAGCCGAAGAGCGAGAGCCATAATCACACCTCTGGGTTGTTGGTCGTCGTCAAGTGCTCGTCGTGAGCGAGCCGATCAGGTGTCGAAGTCGCCGTACTGCATCGAAAGCGGGCGGGTGATGATCGTCCCGGCCGTCATCGCGATCGCGTTGATCAGCGTCGTGAGGTTCCGCTCCTGCGGGTCGAGGATCTCGAGCATGAGCGGCATTTCGAGGTGGAGGTTGTCGGGGTCCTTCTCGTACGCGATCGCTCGCGCGACGCTGCCGGAGCCCGCGGTGTCGAGGCGCCACCATTGCTCGACCGACTTCACGTGCGGGTTCGTGTCGAGGAAGAACTTGAGCGCGGTCACCTGCGTGTCGCCGAGACGACGGCTCGCCGCGATCTCGTACTCCGCGACCGGGAGGACGATCGTGTCGGGCGCGAAGACGCCGTCCGACTCGGTCACGACCTCGGACGCGAGGTCCGTCATGTCCTGCACGATCTCGTCCGCCGTCGCCGTCGACCACGCACCGTTCGCGAAGGTCGTGGTGCCGACGCTCGCGTTGTTCGTGAACCCGGTGATCCCCGAGGCCGTGTCGCCGATGGCAGCGATCTCGTCGATCTTCCGTTCGATGTTGTGCTTGACCGCGCGCGCCTTCGCGTCGCGGAGCGAGCGGCCCGCGAACGTCGCGGCGTAGATCTCTTTGATCGAGAACGAGTAGGACCCGCCAACCGTGAGGACCTCGCGGTTGTTCTTGCGGGTCCCGACGTCGCTCGCCGGCAGATCGTCAGCGTAGTCGCTGATGATCTTGGCGATACCGCCCATCGTCTCCTCGAGCCACGCGACCTGTTCAGCGCCAGGGTCGACATCGGAGACGACGGGGATGAGCTCCATCGCTTTGTTCGGCCGGTACTTATCGGCGTAGACCTTCGACTTGAGCGCTTCGAGCTCGCGAGCGATGTAGAAGGTCAGCGCCGCGTCGGTGCGGCCTTCGAGCATGTCTCGATGCAGGCGCGACGGGCTTTGCTTCGCCATGTTGCGAACGTGCCCGACGAGCGACGTGCGTCCGAGCACGTCGGCGGTTTGACGGATCGCATCCTCGACGCGCTGGCGGGTGCTCAGCTTGATCGGCTTGGCCATGTTCGTTCTCTCCTTCGGGTGGCGCCGAGCGGCGCGTCGAGCCTGTGTGCGTTGGTGAGGTGATCAGATCAGAGGAAGTAGCCGTAGACGGTGACGATGGTGTCAGCCGGCATCGTCGCCGTGCCCGTCTCGTCGAAGAACACGCTGACCGCCGTGAGCGGAGGGAGCGTGCGGACCGCGAGCGTGCCGTTCGTCATCGCCTGCGCGACGCCGGCCGCGAGCGTGATCGCCTCCGTCGACAGGTTCGCCAGCACCGTCGGCGTCGCGTCCTGAACCTTCGTGTTGAAGTAGTCGGTTCCCGAGAGCGCGAGACCGGTCGTGTTGCGGATGGTCGCGCCCGTGAGAACGAAGAACTTGTCCGCAGGGACCGTGAAGAGACCGCGCGTGGTGTCGGCCGTCATCTGCGCGATCTCGTTGTACGCGATCGCCACGATCTCCGGCGTGTCCTCTTGCGTGCAGTCGATCTCGACGAGGGCGAGCGCGCCGCTCGTGGCCGTGGTGACGAAGCGCGCGCCGCGAACGCGACGAGCACGCGACGTGTCGATCGACTTGCGGAACGTCCCGAGCTGGGTGTTCGACCCGCCGTCCGACGTGAACCGAGCGTAAACCGGATCGCCCTTGGTGACCGCTTCCTCGGCCGTCACCCAGCAGCGACCGCGCGTGAGCACGTTGCACGTCGCATCGATGCGGACGGCGTCGCTGCCTGCGAGGTCGTCCGACGCCACTGCGTGCGAGCGAACAACGATGCCGAGCACTTCATCGGCCGCAGCATCGAACTCCTCGACCTCATCGAGGTAGCTGTCCGACTGCGAGGCCGACCGCGTGATCGCGATGCCGAAGGGGATCTCGGTCCCCTCGTTGTTCTTCGCGCTGACGACCGTCGACGGAAACGAGAGATCGATCAAGCCCGCGTAGGCGATGACGTCGGCGACACTGGTCTGAGGCATCTGGCTCTCCTGGCTCTGGCGACCTCACGCGGTCGCGATCGGGATGGTGAAAAGGGTGAGGTGTTGCGATCAGGCCGCGGCGTCGTCGTCCGTGGTCTTGTTCTTCCACGCGCCGAAGGTCCGGCTGTGGTAGTCGTTGCGCGCACAGGCTGAATCGAATCGCTTCATGTCTTCGTCGTCGACGTCGGCAGCGTCCTCGCGCTCGCCTTCGTCCTCGCGCGCGTCGCGGACGTCACGGCCCTCGATGGGCGACTCCTTGAGCGTCTCGATCGCCATATCGAAACGAGCCGCGACGTACTCCGCCGACTTGCCTTCGAGGTTCGCCTTCGGGTTGACGGCGAGCACGACCGCCTTACGGATCTCGTCGTCGGTCATCGCGTCGAGCTTCTTCGCGGCCTTCGCGTCGAGGACGTCGCCGGCCACCGAGAGCAGCTTCGCGCGTGCTCGGGCCAGTTCGTGGACCTTCTTCTCGTCGCCGCGCTCGGCCTTGATGGTCGCGATCTGCGCGGTGAGCTCGTCCGCCTTGCCCTTCGCCGCATCTGCCTGCTTGGTCGCCTCGGCCGCAACGGCCTTCGACGCGTCGACCGCACCGGCCATCTCTCCGAGCTTCTTCTCGAGCTCGGCGATCTTCGCCTTGTGCTCAGCGATCTCCGCCTCGATCGCCTGCGCCGCGGGCTCGCTCACGTCGACGTCGATCTTGTGGACTCGGATCTTGCGGAGGGTGGCGGGGACAGTCATCGGTTGCTCCTCGACGCCGTCACAGCGTCGTTCGTTCGTGTCGTTCGCTTGGGGTCGGCCGACGCAGATCGCGTCGCGGCGGTCGGTGCGGATCTTCACGTCGGGGCCGGCACGACCCTGGACGATGTTCGCCGCGAGGTGGTTGTACCGGATGTTCCGTTGGCGCGCGTCGTACGCCTCGCCCTCGTACTCGCCGACTTCTTCGACGACGTCGGACGTGTACCCGCACGACACCTGATTACGGCCGGCTTTGACGCCGTCGATCACGGCGCGATCCGTCAAGAGGATGTCCGAGCGGAGGAATCGCTGGCCGTCGATGGACACCGACGAGCCGACGTAGCCTCGAATCAGATCGCCCGCATTGTCGATCGTGACATCGCCTTCGGGATGTCCGTCGCAGATCGGGACCATCTGAAGGCTCGCGACCGACTCGGGGGCGAACACGTCCTCTGGGTGGCGAAGCTCGCGCTGCTCGGTCCCGTCGGCGAATCGATATACGAAGACGCCAGTGCGCGTGCATCGCGCCTCGCCACGAGCAAAACCGTTCGGTTGCTCGACGAGGGGAGACAGCTCAACGGCGTCCATGCGGAACACGGCCGTGCTCTTGGTGTCTCGATCGGTGCGCTGGGCAGTCGCCATCGTGCGCCAATCGAGGACACACGGATCACGTTCGTGTCAAGCACCCGTGTGCGCAATCAGGTCAGAGGATGGCGCGCACGGCCTCGCGCTGCCGTTCTGTCTCTTCTTCGATCTCTTCTGCGAAGGTCGGCGCGAGCTTCGCGGTGCGCTTTTCCAAGCCGATCGCCTCGTCCAGCAGCGTGAGCTCGTCACCGCGACCGCCGAAGGTGAGCCAGCAGCGACAGTTGACACTGTTCTCCGGCAGCGAGAATCCGCCCGGCGCATCGGCGCGGTCGCCACCGATCGCGAACTGATCTCGAGCGCCGATCGTCTCGCGGTGGAGCCGTCGATGCTGAGGCCGCGTCCGCGAGTCCATCACCGCGTTCCACGTCTTCGTCTTGCCCGCTTGGCGCGCGGCCTCGGCTCGACAGAAGTTGATCAGGCTGCGCGCCTCATGGGCCGAGAGGCGCTCGATCGCCGCCATGCGCGACGACACCGCTTCCATGATCACGCCGACGTCGCCGTCGGTCTTTGCTCGATGCGCAGCACGTTTGACGACGTCGATCGTCGTCGCGTTCATCTTCGTCGCGCGCTCGCGCACGCTGCGGATGTACGCGTTGACGGCAGGCGTGTTGACGTCGAATGCCTTCCTCGAACCCGTTGCTCGCATCGCGTCGGCACCCTCTTCGACGATCCCCTTACCCACGGCCGCAACGATCCTGTCGCCAAGGGACAACGTGTCGACGGCGCGCACGATCGCCTCCACTTTGCGAGCGATCTCCGCGTTCGACTCGTCGGCTCGCACACCATCACGCGGCACACGTCCGAGGTCGGAGAAGATCGCGAGCGCGATCCCGACCGAGTCGGCGATCGCCAACGTCTCACCGTCGACGTCGACCGACCATGACGAGCCGTCAACCGAGAGCGCGGCCGAGGACGGAGGAGGAGACGCGAACGAAGGAGGCGCGATCGAGCCCTCGGCGATCGGATCGAAGATTCCCGCGATCGTCGTCGACGCCACGGCCGGGAACGCCGCGACCGCGATCTGCTTTCCGCTCGCCTTCGGCAGCGTGCCGGAGGCGACGAGCGTGGCGATCTCCACGAGCGACGAGACCTGCGCACCGTTGAGCGCCTGCTCGGCCACCGTCTCCGCGCCCGCAACCTCAGCACCCGGCTCGGTCGGCATGGCGACGTCGACCAAGGGGGCCGCCGTCGTCCATTCGCCATCGACCCATCGGGCCTCGGCGATCTTCTCCGGCGTCACCGCGCCCATCTCGACGTAGATCCGATCGACCTCGGCCTGCTTCGCTCGAACCTCGACCGCCTCCGCGTCGGTCATCTGCCAGAGCGAGCGGAAGTTGATCGACCACGTATCGGGGACCACGCCGCCCGTCGGACCGTTCCTCGAGCGGAGGATCATCTCGACGAGACGGTTCAGCGGCGCGAGGAGTTGTCGACGTTGCTGCGCGCGGATGAGGTCGTACCAGATCCGCGTGTCGCTCTCGCCTGTAGCATTGAGTCCGGCGGGGCTCCGGCCCATGAGCACCGACACGGGGATCCCGGTCGCGGCCGAGAGCCGGAGCATGATGCGGTCAAGAACCGCAGCCATCCCGTCCATACCGCCCGTCGAGGCGCGCTCGAACTTCTCACCCTCGTCGATGGGAACCGCGCGCACCGACGACCGGTACTGGTCAAGGAGCGCGAGCCGCGTGAGCACAACGCCCTGATCGTCGGCGCTCAGCATCTTCGCCAGGCCCTTGATCGTGAACACGCCCTGTGCCGAGTCCGTCATCAGGTGCGACATGGAGTCGAACGACGACTCGAATCCGCGCATCGTCTCGTAGATCACATCGACGACGCTCTGGTCCCATCCCTGGTTGTGCGCGAAACGTCGTCGTGACGTCGAGATACCGCGGAAGCGGAGCGTGCGCGACGCGTCGATCCGCGTCCCCCACGGGAGCGAGGCCACCGTGTGGTTCCCCGTGTCCGAGGCCATGATCTCGTATGACGTCGGTCGACCGAACCCCGCGCGCGCCGTGCTCCGCTCGACGCTCTTGACGTCGACGTCGTGTCGTCCCGCATAAACGTCGAGCCAGAGGACATCGTTGAGGCGATCGGTATCGAGCGGCGCGCTCATCGAGTTGAGCGCGAGCGCGTCGTCCCCGCGGTCATCGGCGCCGACCACGATGATCGATCCGCCCATGAGACGAGCCATCGCGATTGCGCGCTGGAAGACGGATGACGCGTTGAGCTCCTCGAGCCGGTCGACGATAGCGCGTGCGACGTCCGCATCGTCGCCGGTTGAACCTGACACCGACACGTCGATCCATTCGCGGGTCATCTCCTCCGCAGGGAGGTTGCAGATCCGATGAACGAGATCGCTCTCGTCGTGAAGCGCTTCGAGCGTCTCGCGATTGAGCGTGGCGCGCCGAAGGAACGAGGCCGACGTCGCTTTGTCGCGGGACGTGCCGAGCCCGGTGACCTCGTTGCTCCACGCGTCTCGAATCAGGGTGCCGAACGCGCCGACGATCGCATCGCGAACGCGGCGAGCGCGAGACGTGTGCACGACGACGTCGACGCCACGGCCAATCGTTCCCGCGTTGGCGACGCTCATCCACTTGCCGTCGGGTCCTCGTTCGCGCATCTCGCCTCCCTACCGCACGAGACGGGTGGCGACGACGCGCTTCGACATACGGACGATCGAGCGATCGGCCTCGTCGCTGCGGAGTCCGCGCGCGCAGATCGCGGTCTTGAGGCTGTGCCGATTGGCCGGCGAGCGGAGACGACGGAACGCGAGGAGCCGCTCGCGGATCTCCTCGATCTCGGCCAGCTCGCGCTCGCGATCAGTGAGACCGCCGAGGAGCAGATCGATGTCTTCGTCGCTCACCCCACGGACTAAAGACACGGAGACGGCACCACGGTCAAGCGCCACGATTCCGCCACGCCTGGACCACGATCGGCCACGGGAGCAAGACGCACGATTGCGTCTTGCTTCACCGCCTACCCAGGACCCCGACGATCGACCGCAACGTGGCGATCCCGTCATCCGTCTCGCGAGCAGGCAAGTCCTCCGCGAGCGCGTAGGCCACCGCGTCGAGCTCGTCCGGCGAGCCCATCTTCGGAAGGCGAGCGCGGAAATCCTTCTTGCTTTCGACCACGCGACGGCCGCGCCCGTCGAGGTCCCAGCGGATCGACGTCATCTGCGCGATGAGCCGGTCATCAGGTGGGATGGCGATCGGGTTCTTCGCATCGGGCCGCAACGCCTCGCGCACGGCCCAGAGCATCTCGCACCGGGAGTTGGCAAAGTCGGTCGGCGCATTCGCCCCCGCCCCGCCCTGTGCCTCGCCGAGCGCCACGCCGTGGATCGGTGACGTGCGTGCGTGTGCCTCTTCTGCGAGACGGTCGTACGTCCCGGCTCCGAGCCCGACGACGTCGACGGCGATCGATGACACCTTGACCCCTTCGTCGGTGCGGAGCGTGCGCACGGTGTCGATCACCTCGGCCGCGAGACCCATCGTCTCGGTCCCGCGAATCTTGGTCAGCGAACGGATCCCGATGCCGAGCGCGCGCGCCGCGATCACCGACTGGTCTGCGCCGTCGCGCGCCACGTCGACGCCGAGCGCGTGCGGCACGAACCACCCGCGCGGCCGCGTGTGCGCAGGCCCTTTGTGAGCGAGGCACTCGAGATGCTCGGCCTCGATCTCGTGCCATCGCTCAACAGCCGCCTCGGCCCACGCGAGCGGGACCAGGGCCGACTCGTCATCGGACGGAAAGAGCGACAGCACGCGCGAGCGGAACCGAGGATCGTTCTCGCCCCAATCGCGATACGCGTCGGCGACCCACCGCGGGGACACGAGGTACGGCATCGGGAGCGGTCGGCCAGCCGTCTTCGTCTCCCATGCTCCGGAGCGGATGTCGTCGAGCGTGATGCCGAAGGCCGTGAAGTTCGGGGTTTCAAACGCGTTGACCCGGTGAACCGAGGACGCCGGCAGGTCGCGCGCCTTGCGGCCGTACTCGCCACCCGCCCATGTCGGGTTCCCGATGTAGAGCGAGCGCGAGTCTTCCTGCGCCATCGCCGACGAGAGCGCCGTATACATCGCCGACGACACTCCCGCCGCCTCCTCGACGACGACGAGCACGCGACCGACCCGCGAATGGTAGCCCTGCCCGCGCGTGTCGTCGTACGGCGGGGCCGTGAACCCCTCAGCGAACCAATCCGGTGCGAGTTCCCACCGCATCACCCCCGGCTCGACCTCGGACAGCCGGACGCGCGCCGCCTTCCACCGCGCGCGGATCTCCTTCCATAGAAGGTCGCGAACCTGGCGCAGCGTCGTCGACGTCGTGATCGCGATCGATCCCGGGAACATCGAGATCCACCAGAGCACGACACACGCGGCGAGGAGAGTCTTCCCGACCGAGTGACACGTGACGGCGAGGGTCTCACGCTCATCGCGCACGCTCTCGAGGACGCGGCGTTGGAAGCTCCACGGCTCGATCCCGAGGAGGTCGCGACAAAACGCGACGTTGTTCTTCCGGTATCGAACGAGACTCATCCGGGAAGCGCGGACATCCATTCACGCCGGACGGTGTCGTCCTCGAGAATGATTCCACGCAGCGCCGTCGTCGTCATCGTCGCTCGCGTTCTTGCCCCGCGAGCGATCATGCACTGGTGAACCGCACGAACGCGGACGGCCGCACCGAGGACGCTCACGTGCTCGACGATCGCATCGGCGACTTGATTGGTGAGTCGCTCTTGTACCTGGAGCCGTCGCGCGTACCCGTCGACGACACGAGCGAACTTCGACAACCCGACGACTCGGTCCCGCGGGATGTATGCGACGTCGACCGTCCCGTGAAACGGGAGCATGTGGTGCTCGCACGTCGAGAAGAACTCGATCCCGTTGACATGGATCATCTGGTCGCCGCCGACATCAAACGTCGTCGCGAGGTGTAGGGCGGGATCGTTCGCATACCCGCCGAACACCTCCCTCCACGAGCGCACGACGCGAGAGGGCGTGTCCTTGAGACCATCGCGAGCCGGGTCATCGCCGATCGCGACGATCATCCGACGAACGATGTCGAGGCTCTCGTCGGTCATGGGACACCGACGAGCTTGTGAACCTGCATCGATAGTCGCCACCGCGGGATTCCGTCGAGTCGACCAAGCTCTCGGATGGCCGACGCGACGTTCGCCTCGATCACGCCGTCATCGGTTCCGATCGGCTGCAGGAAGCGGTGTCGAGCCGGGAACGACTCGAATGCCTGCGGCGTGATTCTCGGATCCGGGTGCGGCCAGAGCACCTTGACGTCATCGGCGCGCGCGAGGCGAATCTGGTCGCGCGGCACCTTCGGGCTCATCGACACGTGCACGGAACCGTCATCCGCGAACGGGAGCTCGCGCGTCCCGTTCGTCTCGACGTGGACTCGCAGTCCGGCGCGTATGAGCTCGTCGACGAGCTTCTGATCGACCTGGAGGAGCGGCTCGCCACCAGACAGCACGACGTCGAGGATCGACGACGACCCCGACGTGAACGCGGCCGACTGAGCGATCTGCACCGCAGTCATTTTCTCGCCGCCGAAGAAGTCGGTGTCACAGTAGGGGCACGCGCTCGCCGCGCGCGTCTCCGGTCGACCGTCCCACATATTGCACCCGGCGAACCGGACGAACACGCAGGGCGTCCCGACCATTGAGCCCTCTCCTTGGATCGTCGGGCCGAAGATGCTCTTGACCATGTACGTGCGAGTCATCGCCGCGCCTCCGCGCGCCCCGTCGGGGTCTCGTGGACGACGACGGACTCAACGCGTAAACGGTCGTCATCGAGGAGACCGATCGCCACGTTGAGGATGTATGCCGCGAGGTTTTCGGCTGAGGGCTCGAAGTCGACAACGTGACGCCGCTGACCGTGCTCGACGAGCCACGGGACGATCGGGTCGTTCGCGTTCGCGATAAACGCATGGTCAAGATGCTCGTCGATCCATCCGCCGACCCGGTCCTTGACCACGCCGAAGTCGACGACGCGTCCCGCGCGATCGAGCCCCGCATCTCGGAGACCGACTTTGACCTCGACCGCGTATCGGTGGCCGTGGACGTGTGCGCACTTCGACTCGTGGTTCAGGAGCCGGTGCCCAGCGTCGAACTCGAGTCGCTTCACCATCCGAATCGTCGTCACGCGTACACCGTCAAATCCTCGACACCGGCTACCGCGAACGCCTCTCTGCGCTCAACGCACGTCCCGCACGTACCGCAGTGAACGTCTCCGCCTTTGTAGCACGACCACGTTTGGTGCATCGGTACAGAGAGGTCCGACCCGATGCGGACGATCTGCGCCTTCGTCATCGCGACGAATGGACGCTCGATTCCAACCTCGTGCCAGTCGGCAAGCCTGGCGACGACGTCCATCGCAGACGCAAACACAGGACGACAGTCGGGATAGATCGCATGGTCTCCCGCGTGAGCGGCGTACGCGACCATTGGTGCTTTCCTCGCGATCGCCACCCCTACAGCGATTGAGAGCATGATCGCGTTACGATTCGGTACGACGGTGGCCTTCATGCTCTCGTCGGCGTAGTGCCCATCTGGAACTGCGACGTCGCCTAGGAGTGCCCCACCTCCGCCACGGTACAGCGCACCAAGGAACGAGAGGTCGACGACGTCGTGTCGAAGGCCAAGCCGAGAAGCGGCGCAGCGGGCGGAATCGATCTCCCGGCGATGACGTTGACCGTAATCGAACGTGACGACTTCGACGACCGAGCCACGCGATACCGCCCATTGCAGCATCACCGTCGAGTCGAGCCCTCCCGAGACGATCGCAATCACCGAGGGAGCGACGCCAGTGTTTCCATCTCTCTTCGCCATAGGAAGTTCATCTCCCGTTCGAGTTGCAGGTAGTAGTCGATTTCGACACGATAGTTGTACGAATGAGGACTATCTTTCCTATGCCGCACCACGAGGCGATCACCGCGGCGCGCATCGCCCTTCCCCGGTCGATTGTACCCATGCCAACGATTGCCGACCGTCGGATTCGTGAACCACGACGTCGCGTCGACGCTGTCCCACGGCACCGCGCGAAGACCGCTAGGAGCGCCGTAGCCGAACCCGTGTATCCTCTTGGGCCAGATCCTTGCGAAACACTGCCTCGCCCATTCGACCTTGTCGCGATAACCGACCGCACCGCCAAGCGCAATCTTCGGGTAATCGCGAGCGAGACCCAAGAGCACGGACTCTGGCTCCCCCACGTGGAAGCAAGGGATGGCTTCGATCCCATGCTTCCACATCTCTTCGGTATTACGTAGCGAAGCACGCCAATCGCCAATGACGTCAAGAGCAAACACCTCGCATGGGGGGTGAGGTCCATCTCGCCATCGCTTCACGTCGTCGATGTATCCCTGGAGATCAATCCGAGCCCCTGAGCGCTCGACGCTAAACGCCCCGGAGTCCAGGCTCCAGTCACGGTAGGAGATCCTCGGGAGAACAGTTTCTGTCGACTTACCAGCGATCGGATATGCGATCAGAAGCGCCGCGCTCGGCAACGATCGATCGAACGTCTTCACGTCTCGATCGTTACCGCTGCCGCTCAGTGCAAAGCGAACATCCATGAATGTGTCCCTATTCATCACCAGACCGGTACTGAACGCGAAATCGGATCGTCGTCATGCGATCGTGACGTAACGTCTCAACGCATCGACGACGATCGCGGCAATCGTCCTCTTCCCGTCTCGACCTTCAACGACTGATGCGACGCGCTGGACCTCAATCCATTGCTCGTTGGTAAATCGGATCTGGCGGACCTCGTCTCGCTTTGGAAGCTCAGACGGTGGTGGTGGTGACCAGTCGGCCTGGAGGAGCGGCTCGATCTCGTAATCGGCCCACGTCGCCGACGAGATCAGGTTGAGCTCGCCGAGGTCTTTTAACGAATCGCCGAGGATTTGGAGATCCCACTCAGCGAGCTCGGCCGTGCGGTTGTCCTCGATCGCGTACGCCTTCGCGAGCGCCTCACTGTCCCCGTCGAACTCGACCACGGCGATCTCCGTCCACCCCATCTCTCGCGCCTCCTCCCACGTCCCGTTCCCTGCGACGATGACGCCGGCCTTGACGACGATCGGTTTCTGCTGGCCGTGCCTCTCGAGGCTCGCGCGGATGGCGGAGCGGTTTCGGTCCGGGTGCAGGCGAGCGTTGCGCGGGTCGGGGGTGAGCGACGTGATCGGGACGACGAGGGATGCGAGCGCCGGGTTGATCTTGGTCATTCGGCCGTCTCTCCGATGATCGAACCGACGAACCTGGTCACGATCTCGGCTCGAAAATAGTCTGGTCCCGACGACTGAACACGACCAAAGAACTCCGTCACCCGCATGTCGCCGTCTTTCCATAGAACACGGAAGTGATTGCTTCCATCTCCAAACACTGTCAGTGGTCCAGCGTTACGAAGGCCGAGATCGAGTCGGTCTTCACTGTACCGCTCTCTGTGGACGCTCACCGATGAGACGCCTTCAACCTTCTCCCATGCACCGTTGACGTGCATATCGACGACCGCTGAGCACGACTCGAGAGGAACGCCTTCGGCTGGAACAGCCGCGCGACTCAGCGCACGAAGAGACTCATGCATCGCCGCGCGGGTCTCGGGTGCGGTGTCGGGATGCGGGTCGAGCCGGTAATCGACGAGCCATGACCCAGGTCCGATTTGATGCCGCGGTGGACGCGCTTGAAACGCATCGTAGAGCTTGGTGGAATCATCGACATTGAAGTCGACGGGTTCCAACCCGCCGTTGATCGGACCGTTCACGTGGTCGCGAACGAGGCGCCGAACCTCATCGTCGATGGTCATGCCTTGCTTCACGATCGCTCTGAACCGGCGAAGATCGCCAGCCTCGTCGACGACGACGAAGCGGCCGGTGCCCGTCACCGTCAACGCATCGCCGGTCTTCTCGTCCCGCAGCCGGATCGTGGCCTTTTGCCTGCCGTCCAGTCGGGTGCGTAGTTCGCGTTGCCCAACGTCCTTCGGATCGAAAAAGCCCGTCATCGTCAGCGCGCCGCGACGTGCACGAATGGACGACACCTGCTCGATCGCCGTCTGCGACGTCCGTCCGGTCACGACCCACACCCCGACGTTGTGCGACGGCGACATCGACGACGGCTTGCGGAAGAACTTCCCGCCGTCGACGACCAGCGACGTCAGCACCACACGGAGCACCTCGTCGCTCTCTGCGGTCACCGGACACCACGCGTGCACTCGGTAGAGGGTCCCGAACGGCCGCTCTTTGGCCACGATCGAGACGTCGGCCATCCCCGACTCGCACACGACGTCGTCGACCACGAGATGACGGCCCTTACCGAGGACGACGGACACCCGGTGAACCACATCGGTAGCGATCGCCATCATCCGCGCGCGGTCGTCGACGTCCTTCGATGCGACGATGTCCGCCTCGCTCGGCCGTACCTCGCGCGCCATCGGTCGTCCTCGTTCCTCGTGGCTCAGCTTCGTCTGTCGTTGCATTGGTCACCTCGTGTGAATCGGAATCCTACTTCGGCTCGCCATCCACCGTCACGACCGGATCGGCGTGAAGAGACGTCGTCGTGAGCGTTACGGCTGGAGCGGGGACGCCGGTCCGTTCGCGCTCGCGCCACATGGCGTCCAGCTTCGCAAGCCGGTCCTTCCAGTCCGCCTCGCGCTCGCGTCCCCACCGCGTCATGTCCTCGACGAGCTTCGCGGCCTCCCGATGTCGTCGCTCGAGGCGACGGTACGCGCGGACGAGGATCGCGTCCCACGAGGTCGGACCGGGAGCGGAGCCGTAGTGCTCACCTTCGACGAGGAGCCGACGCACGACGGCGTCGACGTCGACGCGGAAGCCGGTCGGCACCTCGACGACCTCGTCTCGGGTGAGGGTGACGGTCCAATCGGATTCCTTGGTCGTGGTCACCTGAATACCTCAATAAGTGGCCGTGGCGGTGGCACTGGCGGTTCGCCCATGGGTGGACTCCACACCCCGGTGCCCGCACCCCGCGGTAGCCGCATCAGTCTCGGCACAATCACCCACGACGGCACCGCACACGACGTCGACGGGCCGCCGATGCTCGGTTCTGACGGACGAGGTGGATCTGGCTGGTACCCCATCACGTCGCCCCTTGAATCGTGTCCGGGTCGGCGCTCATTACGTCCCGGTGGATGGGCTTCCCTTCGCGCTCGAGCTGCGCCGCGACCTCGGCGAACGTTACACCGAAGCGGACGGCGGCCGACATGGGGCCGAGCTTCGCGCTCACGCTCCGGGCCGCATCGATGACCCGCGCGCGGCGCGACTGGCGAACGCTGCCAGTCAGGCCCTTGTGCGGGTTGCGCGGTGCCTCGGGGCCGAGCTCGCCGCGGGCGATGACGCCACGGCACCGGACGCAGTCGACCTCCGACTTTACCGTCGACGTCACCCCACCATCACGAACGCGACCGCACGCCGAGCGGCCATCGACGTCGCCGCGCAGATGGACGAGCGGTCGACGGATAGGGAGCGGTTTCCGTTCGCGACGTTGGCGGCTCACGATGTGACGTCCCGCAGCGCCGCCAGCGCGTCTTCGCGCGACGCGCATTCGACGAGGAACTCCCGACCTTTGAGCGTCCACACGTTCAGCGTCTTATCGCCGACCGCCGCAGACTCGATCTCCTCCCGCCTGAACGCCCACGGATCGCCTTCGCGATCAACGACACAGACCCAGCGCGGATGAAGCTCCTCCATCACGGCTCCCATCGGATGACGTCGAACGCGCCATCGAGACCCGCACACGGATCGACGCAAAGCTCAGCGAGGCACACGCCCCACGTGTCGACGTCCTGCCCGCCTTCCGCGTGCTCCTTGCACGTGCTCGCTGCCTCGTAGATGCACGGCTCACCGTCGGCCGGGAACGAAGACGCGAGGCATTCGCAGCACGCGCTCAGGTCGGCCGGCCCGTCGTACTCGGTCCCGCCAGGGCAACCCGACAGCACGAGCACCGCAAGCGACAAGGCCGCGAGCGCGATCCAGAAGACGGCACCGGCCGCGAACGCCACGCACACGACCATGATAGACGCATCCTTGCCCTGCTCATCTCGCTCACCGCGTCGGGCCTGTTCGTGCGACTCTCGGACACCGTTCACGATCTGCATCTCTCACCTCACCTCTCTCGGATAAAAGCGGGGACCGCGGCTCCGTGTCGACAGATTGTGCCGCGATCCCCTTCGACGGTCGAGACCATCCCGACCGCACGATCTCACGCCCTTCCTATCCGCTCGGAATCGCCGCGGTCCATGTGGTCAAGGAGAATGTCCGCCTTTGCCGCGACCACCCGTGCGTGCTCGACCGCGATTCCGCGAGCGATCACGTTCGCATCGTCAAGGAGACGCTCGACCTCAGCCCGCTCGGCGGCGAGGACCCGATGCGCCGCGAGGACTCCGCTGTGGAATGCCGCTCGTCGAGCGAGGACGCACGTCGCGAACATGATGACGAACACGAGGAGGGCGATCATGGCTCCACCCCATCGCTCGATTCGAGCAATCTCGCAAATCCACAGAGCGCCTCACGCGCCTCCGTCAACCGATAGGTCATCGCGTCGAACGCCACCGTGACGAAGTCGAGTCGACTGCCGATCGTCGTCCACTCGTTCCATGTCATCCCCGCACGACGGATTCGGCGGAAGAAACGACGACGACGGCCACCGATCGGCTTTGGCGGGGCCGAGGCCCGCATGTGATCAGGAACGGGGGTGCCTCCCACGGCGATCTCTATGGACGCGAACCTGCCGATGTGAATGCTCACGTCCCACCCCCGACGACGTGAGCGAGCGCGCGGCGGAGCGCCTCGGTCTCGACGACGAGTGTGCGGAGCTCGTTGCGCGTCCCGTTCGAGGGATTATGGATCGACACCGACACGCTCGTGTACCGCGTCGCGTGCGGATCGGACAGCGAGCGCAAGACGTCGTCGAGAGACGTGAGCGCGATCGGAGCCGGGCGACATTCGATCTTGTCCATTGCTCACCCGCCGCCCGCGGTCGATGCCGCGATGATGACGGAGGCTACGGCGATGACCCACGGCGCGAAGGTCTGTGCGTTCGAGTACCGCTCGTGATTGCTCACGTGAGTCTGTGTTTGGCGTCGAGTTGCGTCGCGCACCGCATGCAGTGCGTCAGTGTCGCGCTGCTCGTCGAGGCGCTTCTGTGCGGCAGTCGCCATCTCCCTGGCGATGTGCTCGGGAATCATTCCGACAGCCTTGATTTCGGTCTCGCTCACGCCTCACCTCATAGGAGCCAACGCGGCCCCCGTTCGTGTCAATCCTCACCTTCGCGCTCGCGCGCCTCTTCGAGATCGCGCCGCTCTTGCTCGGCCATGAACTCTGCCACGCTCATCGGACCACCGACGGTCTCCGTCGTCTGCCCGCGCACGAGACGGTCGAGCTTCACGCCCTCGACCACGAGCCGCAGCGCGTCGCGTGGACCGATGAGCTTCACGATCTCCGCTGGCTGTTTCTCGGCGGCCTTCATCATCTGGCCGATCGCCGCGAGCGCGTTTCCGCCGACCGCCTGCAGCGACGAGGCGAGCTTCACGTGCTGCACGCGAGCCGACTTCCGCGCCTCGATCTCCGCCTTGTCCGCCTCCGCCCGCACGTGCTCGTCCCACGCACGAGCTCGGTCCTTCCATTTCCACCGGGCCGACCACTGGCGGATCCGCTCCTCGGTCACGACCCGGCCCGCGATCCGAAAGACCTCGGCAACCACCGCGTCCGTCGTCCGGTTTCCTGGGTGCAGTCCCTTGTACGCGAGGAAGGCGCCGAACATCGGAGCGGTCTCCCTCGGCTGCTGGGACCACGCACGCCGGCCATCTCGGACGATCGGATGGGAGGTCACGCGCGCGCATCCCGCACCACGACGAACCGAGCCGGTCCGACCACGAGGATCTCGGGCTCGCCACGCGGGTGCTCGAGGAGGAGTCGATCGCCAGGCTGGAGCACGAGCGCCTTCTCCTCGACGCGGTCACCGGACCGAAAGCCGGCCTGGTCGACCCGCACCTTGACGGACGTCGTGTGCGGACCGGTGGGGAAGACGCTCGTGTTCCGCCATCCGTCCAGCGTCAGCTTGCGGAGCACTCCAGGCTTCCGCGGAGGGTTTGTCCGAATCGGGCGAGCGCCCTTGATCTCCAGCCGGAGGATCTCCACGAGGTTCTCCGGCAGACCGCCGTCGATGAGCGACCGAAGGAACCGAGCGGCAACGGGTCGCTTGAACCGCACCGCAACCGATCGCAGGTGATCGCCGACTGGTCCGGTCCGTATCGATGACAAGAAACCGTCACCCTTCCCCCCGCACTCAATGGCGATCGCCAGAATCGAGCGACAGAGAAGGGCTCGATCTCCCGATGGCCACCGGTTCGAGACTCGCGCGGTCTTGGGTTCGAAGCGATTCGATTCGGTCTCGGTGTGCGGTGTCTGCGTCATGCATCACGATCGTAGGTGTGTAGCATCCGGTGCGTCAAGAGAGGCGAGATGGCGGACGCGAGCGAGCGGGATGGCGGCTACTTGGGGAACAACGGCATTGCCGAGGGCGCGGAGGCGGGCTTCATCTCGTTGTCCTCGTCGTCGCCGTGCGTGTCGGTCCAGCCGGGCGGAAAACCCATCATCCACTCGACGAACCGCGGATGCAGGGTCCCACCCGTCTCTTCGGTACCAGCTCGGCTGCCGTCGATCCGATGGCCCCGGCAGACGACATCCGTCAACGTCACCGCGTTGTGAGCCTTGCTCCCCTGTCGCCTTGCATGGTCATCCGCTCGCCCGTTTGAACGTCACGACGGCATCTCCCGCACGCGGAGGTCGGAGGGCCACTCAGCCATGTCCCCGCCTTTCCTGTCCTTCGGCACGTGAATCGCCTCGCCGACGTCGTCGCGGTTGCGGTACCGCAGGCCGAGTTGCTTCACGAACGCCGCGCACCCCGTGCCGCGGGTGACGTCGATGACGTGCCGCGCCCACGCGGTGTCAAACAGGCGTGCACCGCTTCCGCTCTCACCGCCGACGATGATGAAGTCGAGGTCCCGCACCCACGGCGCGAAGTCGACCGGCCCCAGCGCGGGCTCGTACGAGACGAAGGTACGAGCGACGAGACCGGAGGCCGTGATCAACCATGGGAGCCGCTCATCGGCGCGCCGCTGGTCCTCGACGCTTACGCCGAGCCACACGTTTCGCTTGAGCGCCGCCGTCGAGATGTCTCGCCCCTGTCCGATCAGCTTGAAGTTCTCCGGCCGCTTCGTGAGGAGCATCCATGTCAGGTCCGGCGTGGCTTCGATGAGACGGAATAGGCGCGCGCGCGGTTCGACGAGGTCGGGGCGGTCCTCGAAGACGTCGGCGAGGCTCGCGCAGAAGACCCGCCGGCGACCGACTTGGCCGACCATCGGCAACGCCCGGTTCCACCGCTCCGGCTCGCGCCACATCGTCTCGCTCGCGATATCTCGTCGTGCGTCAACGCCCCATTGCCCGAGGTGAGCGAAGCGCTGGGACAGCGTCTCGGCGTAGCAGTGCGCGCAGCCGGGGCTGACCTTCGCGCAGCCTCGCCACGGGTTGAACGTATGGTCGCACCACTCGATCGACGTCGACTCACCCATTACGCGCCTCCCCATCGGTTCGCTCTGGACGGTAAGTGTGTTCGGGATCGGACGGGGGGAGCGCGCCGGGGAAGAGTCTGGCGATCGTGCGGTTCATCCGGTCGACGAGGTCAGTTCGCGTGAATCGGACGTGGCCATTGCCGTTGCGGAAGACCTTGATCGAGAACAGGCCGTGGACGTCGATCCACGCGCCGAACTCCCTGCGGTCGATCGGCCCGTTCAAGAGCGAATAGGCCGAGCCGGCGTAGTCGGGAACCGGCCGTCCGTCGAGGACGCACATCACGCGGATGAGGTCGTCGAGTCGACGGGCCGCCTCGAAACCCGCGTGACCCATCGAGACGACGTTGGACTCGATGATCCGCGCGCCGAACCTCACCGGGCTGTTCGTCTTGTAGTGCCATGAGAGCTTCCGGAAGACGCCGACGATCGCCTCGTCGAACATCGCGTCCTTCTCGCCGTGCAGTCGGGAGAACGACGCTTGGACGTTCTCGAGCGTGAACGGCGGGAACGAACGCTCCTCGATCGACTTCTCCCAGCGCGCCTTGGCGTCGGTCGACATGAGGAGGATCATCCCCGACCGCTCCATCACGTGCGACCAAAACCCGGCGTCGATCGAGTTTACGACGTCGCCCCAATCCTCGTCGTCGAGCGCACGGTTGCGCGCCCACCGGCCGCCGCTCGACTGCGTCCACCGCGTCGTCATCCGTTCGTGCACGCTCGCGAGGAGCTCGTTCGCGTCCGCGATGCTTTGACGCGCGTCGGCGAGAGCGGAGATCGCTGCGTCGCGTTTGGCGCAGAGCCCGTCGATCGACACGCTCTTGATCAGGTCGGCGGTGGTCATCGCGGCCTCGCGGCGGAGCACAGTCCCGACACGGTGGCGTCGCGCCACTCCTCGACGATCCGGCCGATGCGTTCGATCGTGTAGCGCGCCATCGGATCGCCGCTCTGGTCTCGCTCCTCTACGAGCATCGCGATCACCTCCTCGAGCACCGCGACCCGTTCACCTCGGTCACCCATGACGTCCTCCATCGGCAGCGCGACATCAGAGGCCGATCGCCGTGCGCAGGGCGTCCACCTGGCCGATCAGGACTGCGTCAAGGATCTCTGGGATCTCGCTCGCGTCGTCATGGCGCCCGCTGGTCTGCGTGTCGACCTCGTACGTGATCGCCGTGCCTCGCCGCGCGCCTTCGGCGACGACCGCATCCCCTGTTACCTCGCATGCCTCGCGGAGCGCGTGCGCGTAGCGGGTCGTGACCTTGTCCTGCTCGGCCTTGTCGGCCACTGCCGCGAGCGTGTCGCGATCGATGATGATGTGGGTGGTCTTCGTCGTCATCTCTGTCATCTCTATCTCCTCTTGCGCTCGTTCGTGAGCGCCCCGATCACCCGAGAGGTCGGAGGATCGGGGCGCGCTCGCACGCCTGGTGGGTCAGACCCGGCCGCCGCGTCCCCGCTGCGACCTGAGATCATTATAGATCCGATCGATCGCCTTGAGCGCGTCGACCATGCCGGGGATCCCGCGCGCCTCGCGACGACCGAGCACGAGCGCGAGGACCGAGCGCACGATCTGCTCCGCGTCGGAGAGGTCGGTGCGCGCGCCGTAGTGGTCTGCGAGCTTCGTCACCGTCGCACGGCTCATCGCGTGCTTGCGGTCCTCGTCGGCCACGCCGTTCTTCTTGGCCGTCTCTCGAGCCCGCATCTCTCGAGCGTCGTCGGTCGTGACCTTCTCGCCACGGTCCACGCGATCGACGACGGCCGCTTGTTTGCCAGCGGGAAGAGCAGCGACCGCCGCCGCAGCCGCCGGTGCAATCTTCTCCTCGCGCACCGCGCGTAGAAGCTCTGGTGTTCCCGACTCGCGGAGCCGGAGGAGCTCGTCGAGCATCGAGAGCGAGCCGAAACCAAACGCGGTCGCCACGAGCCGACGCGTCTCCCGATCGTCGGCGCCGAGACTCGCGAGCGCGCGCGCCGCCTTCGCGGCCTTGACCATCGGCGCATCGTCGACGCGGAGCTCGTTCTCCGCGATCGACATGAGGAGCTTGGTCCGCTCGTCGGTGCCCTTCGTGTATCCGAGGGCCGTGACCAAGATCGGCTCCATCCCCTTCACTCGGAGGATCTTGTTCGCCGCTCGAGCGGCCTTGACCCGTTGGCGTCCCTTGCGGACGCGAGGACGTCCGTCGTCGTGCTTGTCGCAGATCACCGCGCCGAAGAACCCAACGGCGATCATCCCTTGAACGAGCGCATCGTTGACGGGGAGGTTAGCCCGCTCGTCCCACGCCGGGTGCTCGGGACCGTCGTCGGTGTCGAGCCCGATGATGACGAAGTCCTCGGGATCGATCTTGGGTGCGTCGGTGCGTGACTTGCTGACATCGCCGAAAAGCTGCTTGGACATAGGTGACCTCCTCGTGGTTAATCCCCGCCCTTGGTCGTCGACGATCCATCGTCGGCGTGCGCCACGAGCCGCGTGCAGGCGGCGGGGTTCGTCGTGGCTACGATCGACGATGAGGTCGATCGCATCGAGGATAGGTGGACGGCGTTGTCCTCGAGCGCCGTGTCGATTCCGTCGACCTCGGTTCACCCGCCGCCGAGGAGTCCTCCGTGAGGGGAGAAGCGGCGGGTGAAGGAGACTCCCCTCGCGGATTAGGATTCAGTCACCGCGACCTCCGCGATCGAACGTCACAGCGTTCGTCGCTCGGTTGAAATAGATACGCGCTCCGTCGTTCGGTTCGCGGCACTCCGCGTCGACAACGTCGTGCTGGATCAGCCACTCCATCACATCGAACACCGTCCCGACGTAGACCTCGAAGCCGAAACGATCGGCGAGCACGTACCTTGATCCGTGACGAGGAATACGAAGCTCGACGCCGAGAGCCGCGAGTATGTCCTTGAGCGTCACGACGCCACCCCCAGATCAACGTGGAGCCCGCCGGCGCGCGCCTCGTACTCCATCCCCCACTTCTCGGCGCAGATCGGACCGTAACCGCGCGTGACGCTCTCGACGTTGTCGAGGTCGCGACCGCAGAAGCAACACGAGCCGTGCTCTTGCCCGTACGCGCGCGCCGCAGCGATCGGATCCGTACACCAAGCGACGAGACCGGCGAGGTGTCCTTCGGACCGCATCGACGCGGAGCCGTCCTTGTGTACGAGGCCAGCGAAGCTCTTACCCGAGAACACCGCGAGCGAGCCGGGTTCGCGCGTCGACCGTCGCACGCGCAAGACGACGTCAGCCGTCGGGACGCGCAGCGTCGGATCCGAGTGAGCGATGCGGGCGAATGTCTCGACGAGACGGCCGAGCGATCCGGCCGCCGCGTGTCCGCCCTCGTCGCGCGCGGCACCGACCGAGACGCCGCCGAGGACGTCGTCGACGGTGCTTTCGAGCACGAGCGCCGCGTCTGTCGTCTTCGCGATCGTCTCGGCCTTGATCGCGAGGAGCTCGGCGACACGGAGATCGACCGGGTGATCCGACACGAGCCGCGTCACTACGAGCACGCGGTCCTGACCGATCCGGTGGCAGCGGTCCTCCGCCTGAGCGTTGTCGGCCGGCGTCCACGCGAGGTCGCAGAACACAACGCGGCACGAGCGCGTGAGCGTGAGCGCGACACCAGCCGCCGCGATCGTCGCCGCGATCCCGCGAAGCTCGCCACGCTGGAAGCGCTCCTCGATCGCCGTGCGCTCGGTCGGCGAAGTGTCGCCCGTGATCGAAGTCCACCCTTCGCGCAGCGCGAGACGATCGATGGGCGCGCGATGCGCCGAGAATACGACGACGGGTCCCTCCTCCGCGTCCTCGATGTCCTCGACGACCTCGTCGAGCGCGGCCATCTTCGCGCGCGCAAGCGCGGCCCGCGCGCGGGAGAGCATCTCGAAGGAGACACTGCGTGAGAGCGCCGCGAGATCCGCCGTCGAGAGATCGATCCCCTTCGCGCGCAACGCGTCGACCACGTCGTCCGCCTCGCGCACGCGACCGACCGCCACGGGAACGTCCACGCGGACCTTCGCGGGGAGATCGAGCGCTTGCTCCTTCGTACGGCGCAGCATCACGCGACCGAGCGCGCGGCCGACCGCAGCAGCATCGATCCGCTCCGGCTCCCACACCCACGCGAATCGGCCCTTGTACCCGCCTGCCTCGCGCGCGAACTGAGAGAACCCGCCCGGCCACGCCTCGGTCTGCATTCGCGCATCGAGACCGAGGATCGACCACGCCTCGATCGGGCGGTTGAGCACCGGTGTGCCGGTCAACGCGAACACAGCGCCCTTGCCTTCGACGACGACGCGGCCGATCGCGCGCAGCGAAGCGGTGCGCTTCGCCTTCGTGTTCTTCGCTTTGTGCGCCTCGTCGACGACCATCGTCATCGGCACGGTCGGCGCGAGCGCGACGAAGTCGGCATCGAGACACGCTCGCGCGCTTCCGTCCTTCTCGGCCGTCGGGAGGACGTCGAAGTTCGTGATCAGCAGTTCGCCCGCGCCCGGCCAGCGGAACGATCCGCGACCCTCGACGACGGTCGGCGTCAGGTCGGGGCGCCACGTGCGACACTCGCGCGCCCACACACCTTTCGCGACCGACGGCGCGACCACGATCGCGCGGTCGGTCCCGATCGCGATCAGTGCCTGCGCCGTCTTCCCGAGCCCCATGTCGTCGGCGAGCAGCGCGCTCTTGCCCGCCGCAGCGCGCGCGCGGAGCCAACGGATCCCCGCCTCCTGATGCGAATATAAAACGCGACCGGACGGGACGGCGATCGGCGTCGAGACGGTCGGCGACGATCCGCACCGCTCGCCCACGATGCGGACGAGCTCGGCCACGAGTCGCTCCTCCGCGAAGAATCGCCGCTGGTTGTTCACGACGACGACCGATCGCCGGAGACGTCGCGCGGTCGTCATCTCTGTCATCTCTATCTCCTCTTGCGCTCGTTCGTGAGCGCCCCGATCACCCGAGAGGTCGGAGGATCGGGGCGCGCTCGCACGCGCCCGGTGGGTCAGTCGGCCGTGTGCTCTCGCTCATGGGCTGCGTGCACTACCCTCGACCGCTGGGCCACCGCCTCGGCATGTGACTGCAGTGCTCGCGACAGACCCTCCGACCGACCGCCGTCGCCGGGCGCGTCCTCTGCCAGCCCGGCCCAGTGCTCGACGAGCACGGCCGCGCTCACCACGTCGACCACGGCGAGGATGCACGCAGTATCGCCGTACGAGACGGCGTCGCGCAGGTCACGCGCTCCGTCGATGATCAGATGCACAGCATCAGCACGAGTCGTCATCTCTATCTCCTCTTGCGCTCGTTCGTGAGCGCCCCGATCACCCGAGAGGTCGGAGGATCGGGGCGCGCTCGCACGCCTGGTGGGTCAGACCCGGCCGCCGCGTCCCCGCTGCGACCTGGATCCATCATACGACCGATCCAGGCCGACGTCAAGCGCCAGGCGCGGAAATCGACCAAAACCGCATACGGATGCGGAGCCTAGCGGATCCGGTCGCGCGTGCTCGGCGGCGGGATCCCGTACTGCGCACGGGCCTGGGCAGCCGCCTGCCGGGTCCTCGGCGGGACCCGAGCCGCTCCGGCCGCCGCATCGCTCACCATCCCGAGCCCCGCCGCGATCCACGCATCGCGGTGTCCGGCCGCCTCCGCGCGTACGCGGCACTCCCGGTGGGCGAGAGTCCGACGAGGGCCGACTCGATCGCCGCACCCGCACGGGCACGAACGGCCGAGCCGTCCGACGACGACGTCACGCCCGTCCGTCCACGCCTCGAGCCCGAGCTCCGCGAGCGCGTCGGCCGCCCGACGTAGTCCGATCGTCGTCGTCATCGGATGAAGCTCGACGCGCACCGTCCATCCATCGCGGATTCGATCCGCGTCGATCCGCGACACGATCGCGTCGACAAGCTCATGTGCGGTGCGCATCAGTCGACCTCGTCGGCGAGACCTTCGCGGTACCCGTACTCGAACCGCGCGAGCAAGCCGGCGCGCTCCCATTCCGAGACAAGCTCATCAGCGCGACGTCGTCGACGCGCGCGGCCCTCGCCGTCGATCGGCGCGAGTAGATCCGCGACGGCGCCGACAAGCGCCGCCCGTCGGCCCGTCACCCACGGGACCTTGAGCTCGATCGACGCGGCCGCTTCGTCGACCACCGGAGCAGGCGACGTCGCGATGAACGACGACGCGTCAACCTCGGCACCGGCACGCAAAACGGCGACCACCCCGCACGAGCACGACGGTTCGATCTCGCACGCGTCGCTGTGCCCTCCTTTGCCGTCGCCGACCACCGCGAGCACGTCGCGCCACGACGTCGCAGCGGGCGCATTCTGTCGCCACCACCACCGAGCGAGAAGCGAATAATCCAGCGGGAGGATCGACAGCTCGTCGAGGGCGAACGCTCTCACAGCATCCCGCGCGTAGGTCCCGATACCAGGGAGCCGGACGCGACCGGAGACGAGATCGATCGCCGAGAACGACCCGTCGGCGTAGAGGCCCGAGAGCGAGATCAGATGCCCCGCACGTCGACGGAAGAGCCCCAGTGGACGGATCGCCGCCTCGAGCTCCACCCGCTCGGCCGCAGCGAGCGCGAGCGCCGACGGCCACCGCGCGAAGACCGCGACGAGCACGTCGCGCACCTGCGATCCGCGAGCCCGACTGAGGAGCACGCACGACACGAGCACGCGCCAGAGGTACCCGCGATCGGATTCGGCGTCTACGACGGGCGACGTCTCTTGCACGAGGCGGAACGGGGAGACAGCAACGTCGATCATGGGGACCTTTCGATCGTGGCGAGCACGCGGACGACGTACCCACCGTCCCGTGTTGGATGGATCCTCGTCGACGCGTGCACCATGTCGGCCTCCCGTCTCGTCGCTTCCGACTTGACGATTGACCACGCATCGTTCATCGCGTCGCGCTTCGATCGCGATTGTCGCTGCACGTCGAGGAGGAACCGCATCGGCTCCCCGCGGGGCTCCTCGACGTCGTCGAGCGACGCGATGACCTCTTCGAACGTCGGCTCGCTCATGCGTTCCTCCCCGCGTAACGGGACTTCAGGAAGCCACGTCGACGAGCCTCGGCCGGGTCGACGAAGTGAATCCAGTCGTGGTGTTTCTCGCACACGGCCATCAGGTTCGTCTCGTCGATGATCGAACCGCCAGCCGAACGACGGAGAATCTCGTGAACCGTCGTCGAACGCTCTGCGCACTGACGAACGCGGATCGCAACGTCGGAAACCTCGCCGGGCTCCCACCACTGACACCACTGGCGCTCGCGGAGGATTCTCTCGACGACGTCGCGGCGTCCGCCTTCGCGCTCGTAGAGGTCGCGCATCTTCGCCGAGCGCGGAGCGATCCGCTTCGTCGACCGTTTGATCGGCGTCTTCCTTCGGAGCGCAGTCCGTTTCACGTCGACCTCGTACGACGGCGAAGGCTCGCCGCCAGAGACGTGAGATCGACGAACGTCTCCCGGCCACGCTTGGTCCGCGTCACCATGCCGTTCTCCTCGGCGCGCTGACAGATCTCCGACGTCGTCGCCTGGGCAGTCCCGAGGTGACGAATGATCTCAGAGACCGACACCGGGCCGAGCGCGTCCAGGAGGAGGATGAGCGCGAACTCATCGACCGCGATCGTTCGCAACGGTGCACCTACTACCCAGCGCTCGGCCATGATCAGACGAGCAGCACGGTACGCGCGGCGGCGGCGCCTCTGGTCGAGCGGGGCAATCACGTCGCACCCGTCGCCGGGCCGACGGTGATCGTCATACTGTCGACGTAACCCCACCGCCGCTCGACGACGCCAGTCACGACGACGCCGTCCCGCGGATAGATGACGTCTTGTAGCGCGTCGTCGACGAACTTCGCCACGTTGCTCCGGTCGTACCGATCCGCCATGCAGAAGTCGCCTGGCTTGGCGCCAGCGTGAGGTCCAGTCTTCGGGACGGCGATGCGCACGAGCACGTCGACACGAACCGGCTCTCGAAGCATCGACAACCAACGGCCCATCCCCTCTCGAGCCAACATCGCGAGATCATCAGTGCATCGTCTCGTCTTCTTGGATGGGATCACACCGCCCGACGACGTCACGATCTGGCTCGTCGACTTCGTCGCCACGAACGGAACCACGATCGTGATCGGCCACTCGGGGCGCGTGGCGGGTTCGTTCATCGCGACGTCTCCTCGAGCCACGGCCGCGCTCGCCACCGTGGACGGAGCGCGACGACGAGCGGCAGCACGAGATACCGAACGCCTTTCGTCTCGTGCTCGATCACGCCGGCCTCGTGATCGCGGATCGTCTGCGCACGCGGAAACGCATCGACGAGCGGAGGAACGCCGTCGATCGCGTGATCAAAGATCGACGTCGCGTTCTCCCATCGCGCGAGCGTGACGCGTGCCTGTTCGTCTTTCGTTGAATCACCCGCGAACGGGATCCGAAATCCCACGCGCGCGATCGCACCAGTCGCCATTCGGATCGGATCCGCGAACGACACGACGACGTCGCCGACCTCCTCGCGTCGCACCGGGTGGACGATCGGCTCGCGCGAAACCGCCTTCTCCTGGCCGACAGAACGCGCGTGCATCCACCGCCGCCACGCCATTCGCAACGCGGCAACGGCCGGCGTGAAGGTCGGCTCCGCGAGCAACGCGGGCCAAACCTCCGACGACGAGAAGGCGACGTTCGACGTCACTGCACGGCCTCGTCGGGCTCGAAGTCGATCCCGAGCTGCACGGCTCCGTGCGCGCTGACCGTCACGTCCGCGTCCTTGTGCCGCGAGAGCGCGAGATACGACGCCTCGTCGACGGTCATCAAGAGATCGACGACGACGACGACCTGACGTCGTCCGTCGAGACGGATCTTCGGCGCGAGCCTGCACTGCGCCATCGCATCACAGAGAGTCCCGCGCGGCGAGGTGATCACCCATTGCCACGTAGCGAACTTCGCACGCGAGGCGAACTGACCTCCCGCTCGCGACTTGCCCTCGTCGTCGTTCGCCTTCTCCTCGGGGAGATCGATCACCGCGATCGAATCGGCAAACTCGCGGAACGTCGGTCCCGACGGGACCGAACCGATCCCGTCGCCGAGATGGAGCTGGAGCTCGATCACGTACGCGTCCGGCGCCTCCGCATTTGGGGTCGGCGGCGGTCCCTTCGTCGCCTTGTCGAGCGTCAACCCGACGATCCGTCCTGCCTCCCGATCGAGGATCGCCGGAGCCGTAGTCTTCGACTCGTCGACCTTCTTCGCCTTGCTCATGCTGCACCATCCTCGGTCGACGCATCGACCCGCAATGAGCCCTGGACGGGCTCGTTGAACTTGTCCTCCTCAGCGCCCCACGTGATCCACCCCGGTCGGCGTGCGCGCGTGAAGAGAAGGAGACGTGGAAGATTCGCCGGCAGCATCCGCTCGAGGAGCTCGTACCAGGACTCCGGCTTGCGCGAGTGCTCGCGCGCCTCACCGCGGAGGATCGTCGACGGGAACGTCTGCCACCATCGCGGCCTCGCAGCCCCTTTGCGGAGGCAAAGGATCACGTGCTCGGTTTGCGAGCGCGCCCAATCGCCCGTCCCGATCTTGTTCTTGTCCCACGTAATCATCGTCTTGGGTTCGAAGTCCCACGAGGCGATCACCGAATGCGCCGAGCCGTCGAGGAGGTGAGGGTTCGTCGTCCAGAGCGAGAGGATCGCATCGTGGTTCGCAACGCGCGTCACGTCGTCGCCCATTATGCGGATGTCGTCGAGCGGCATCGGGTCGAAGTGCGCGCTCGCAAGACCGCGGGACGTCGGGTCGCCTTCACGCTTCGTGTAGGCCCACGGTGGATCGGCGTCGATGAACGCGAACGGTCCATCGGGTAGCGGAATCGGTCCATCGGCGATCAGGCGGCGCGCGCGAGCGCGCACGATCTCGGACGCGATCGCGGAGATCGTCGAGCGGCCTTCGTCGATCGCGGCGATCTGTTCCGGTGTCCCGTCGCTGATCACGAGCTTCGCCTTCGTCGTGCTTCGCTTCGATACGCGCAGTCGTTGCGCGGCCTCGCCTTGCGTCGTTCCTTCCGCCGCGTTGCCGACTTGGCGAACGCCGCCGTGCGGGATCGTCGCGATGCGCGCCGCGATCATTGCGCGCTGGCTCTCGTTCAAGTGCCGTCGATGGAGGTTTCGCGCGAGCACGAAGTCGACGATGTCGGCCCCTTCGTCGAGCCGCTCCTCGGGGCAGTCGAGGCCGCGCATCCCCGCAGCGATCGCGCGCGCGCGACCGTCGACGAGACGGCCGAGATGGTCGAGGACGATCGGCTCCAACACCCCGTGCGTCGCGACGTGCTCGCCGAACGCGATCATCTCCGGCCCCGTGATCTCCGGGAACGCCGCGAGGACCGGGTGGACGACGAAGCCCGCAATCGTCCTCGGGACCGGGTACGCGATCGCATTCACTTCGTCGCGCGCAGTCTGCGCCGCCGCCTGCTCGTCGTTCTCCATCGCTCACCTCTCCCGTCGTATTACTCCGGCAAGATGCCGTCGACATCACCGAACATCGGCTCTTGCACACCCCTCGACCCGCGATCGTCAGGCCGCCCGCCGAGGTCGTAAAACCTCGCCGTCGACGTGTCATAGTCGAGGATCGTCATCCCTTCGCGGGACTCCTTGTGCCGTGCCTTCCATACGTAGATCACAGACTGATCGCGGTTGAGCCGTAGCTCGAGCTTCCGTCCGTCGGGCGCCTTGACCGGGAGTGCATCCTTCGTCGCCGCACCGAACGCGTCGATCGGACGCCACACCGTGATCCCCGTCCACGCCTCGCGCTCACCGTCCGCACCGCCAGCGAGCGATCGTCCCGATGGGATCTGGTGCGGCAGTGCATCGCGGTTCTGATGGTTCACGACGACGATCGCCATGTCGAGCGCGCGCGACGTCTCATTGAGCGCACGCAGAACGTGCACGGGCCACTCGAAGCGATCGATCTCGCGCGGTCGCTTGACGTAGCCGATGTGGTCGACAAACGCGTGACGCACCTGGAGCCGTCGCCGTGCATAGCGCAACGCGGACACGAGCGCGTCGAGCTCGACCTCTCCCTCGTGATCGAGCACATAGACCGCGCGCCGTTCGATGTCGTGCGCGACCGCGTCGACCGAACCGGGATCGACCGCGAGAAGCTCAGAGAGCGGCATCGCGAGGTAGCGCATCAGGAGCGATTCGGCGATCGATGACGGCCCGTTTTCGAAACTGCACTTGAGGACCGGGTGCCCCGCCTCGGCGAGCGAGAACGACCAATCGTCGACGAACGTGCTCTTGCCCTGGCCGGGGTGACCAGTGACGACGGTCAGTTCACCCGCCCGCAGACCGCGGATCATCTCGTTCAGCTTCGTCCACGGCGTCGGGACGCCGAGGTACTCGTCACCGACCGAGGACGCGAGGCGCTCGCGCACGCCCTGCACAAGCGTGGATGCCGACACGATCCCGTCGAGCGCGACCGGGACCGCCTTCTGGATCACGTCGCTGATGATCGCGTACGCCTCTCCGCGCCCTTCCTTGCCGAAGGCGACGAGGAGATCGTTCGCGTCCTTCGGCGCACGACCCGTCCGCTCGAGGACACGGTCTCGCACGTCCTCGGACAAGCACGCGATCCGACATCGGTCCGCCCCGTACGCGGCGACGAGCGCCGCGATCGCATCTCGGCCCGCATCGTCGTCGTCGTACCAGAGAACGATATCCGTCGCGTCCGCGAGCGCGAGCCGCCACTCCTCGGGGATCTTCGCGTTCGCACCGAGACTCGTCGACGCAACCGCCCGAACGCCAGCCTGCCACACGGAGATCGCGTCCATCTCCCCCTCGACGAGGACGACCGATGCCTCCCCTGAGACGTCGTCGCCGTGGAAAAGTGCCGAGTGTCCGCCCGTCGTGCGCGAGAACCGTCGACCGTCCTTGCCGCGCGCGAGGTTCCGCATCTTGATCAGGACGCAGCGATCGCCGTCGAGGTACGGGATCCCGACGCCGAGCTCGACGCGCTTCCCGTCCCGCTCACGAAAGACGCGACCAACGCCGATCGCGCGATCTTCGGGAGTCTCGTCCTTCTCTGGCCGAAGGTACGCAACGCCGAGGCGGAAATGCGCGATCGCGTCATCGCCGATCCCGCGCTCGCTCAGGTACGCGCGGACGAGCGCCCCGTCCTCGTCCTCGGCCGTGCGCACGCGCTTGGACCGATCCTCGACCGCGACAGTTGGGGCGACCCGTCGTGGTCGACGTCGTTCCCCGCCGAGCGCCGGCAGCGTCACACCGCCGCGACTCGCGGAAAACCCGGTGCGCACGCGGAAACCGATCGCCGTCGCGATCCCGAAGATCGAGCCGGTCCACCCGCAGACCTTGCAGTCGGCGAGACCAGTGTCCTCGTTGACGTAGAGGTGCCCAGGCTTACCGCAGAACACGCAATCGCACACCGCGTGAGGACCGCCCGACTCTCGGACCCGTCGACGAACCGTCAACCGACGGACGACGTCCTCGATCTCGCGTCGCTCGGTCGGTCGAACGATCGTCATCCCGGCACCTGTCCGCCCGTCGTCGTCGAAGACTCAAGCGCCCGCATCCGCGCGCGCGCTTCGTCGCCGAGCCGGAGCGTACGTCGTCGATGGTCGTCGTACGTCCCGCCCGCATCGCGATCGTGTCCGTCGCGGCGAAGATGCTGAGCGACCTCGTCGGCGACAAACGCGTACGCGATCGCCCGCTGTTCGATCGTCTCCATCGGCAGCGCCCGCGCAACGGCAGCACGGTGGACCGAGTGAACCCACGACGGGCCGACGTCGGCCGAGACCGGATCGACGACGCCGACGACCGCGGCCGTGCGCGTGGCCCTCCCGAGCGCGAGGAACCGATCGCGGTTCTCAATCTTGGCCGCGATCTTCGGGTGGGAATGACCGTTCTCGCGATGCCACTCGCTACGTGAATGACCGAGCACGATCGCACTCGCATCCTCGTACCCGTCGCGTGCGAGGAGCCGACGTAGAGCTTTGAGGTACGGGAGTATGCCCGCCGCCTTGACCGGTGGGGCGAGGTCCCACGCCGTCGACCACGTGGCGAGGAGCTGCTCCGCTTCCCTGTTTGGAGCAAGACGCAATGTTGCGTCTTGCTCGATCTCGGTCTGCATGAATCGACATGCGAGCTTCGCGACGGCGCGCTTCGCCTCCCCGAGCGTCGCACCTGTCGCACACGCGAGCACGATCGCCGCGTCGTCGTGAGAGACGCGCGCCCGCACCGCGTCGACGATCGCTTGAGCCTTGGTCGTGTCGAACATCGTCCGATGCCCCCGCCCCACCAACCCGCCGACGAGCGGAAGTGTGCGAGCACCATTGCACGTCGGCGGGTTCGGTGGGGACGACAGCGTCCGAGTCCGAACGTCGGGGATCCGTTTGACCGGGGGAGGGTGCTCGCGGCGCCCCAAGTCGGACCCGAACGCGATCAACGTAATCGCAGATCGGTGATCCGGTCAAGCTGGTTCTTTCGATGACGGCGCGCACGGAGATCCATTATGCGCTCCTCGCGCGCGCGCGCGATCGATCGATCCCGATCACCGATCCCGTGGATCGATCTCGTCTGCGGTTCGAAGCCCGAAGAGAGAGAAAGAAAAAACACCATACCGCGCGAAGGAGCGAAGCGACTGAGCGCAAGAGACGTTTGGGGTGTTGGCCACGTACGGGGTCGAACGTCGGGCCTGTGAACACCGGATCGCGTTCGCGATCCACGGGATCGATCTCGATCGAACGCGCACGCGCGAGGATCGCGGCCGTTTGAAAATCCGTCAAGCGGAATCGTACGCGAGAAAAAGTCAACATCGCGGATCGAAAAAGATCACCACGGAGACGGGAGCAGATCGAGCTTGACGGTTCGCACGAGATGCGCGTACGTTGCTACCGGTTCGGGGAGGTGCTCGTGTCGAACGTCGTCGCCAGGACGCGCCCGCTGCGCGTGATCACCAACAGCGAGATCGCGTCACGCTCGTGCCCGCGCCTGCACGAGCTCCGGTACATTCTCCGGCTCTCACCGGCCGCCTACGGTCCGGCTCCGTCCGCGCGCGGGACCCTCTTCCACCGGCTCCTCCAAGAGGACGTTGCCCCCGGCGATGATGCGGCCCGATCGATCGTTGACCCGTGGATCGAGGAGCGACTCCAGCGGTTCGATCGATCAGACCGGCCCATCGAGGACGACGACGACGCCATAACCGCCGCCGAAGACGTCGCTGAGGTGGCCGCGCGCACGCTTCGGATTCTCGGTCGATACCGAGCACAGTGGCGCGAAGAGGACGAGGAGCGGTTCGAGACGATCGCTCGCGAGCAACAAGTCGCGCGCGCGATCCTTCACGATGACGGCCGTCCATACATCGACGTCATCGACGGCAAGCGCCGTCGCTGGGTCTACGGCGGGGCGATCGATCGCGTCGTCCGCGACCGCGTGACCGGCGCGGTCTGGCTCGTCGAGACGAAGACGACGAAGGAGCGCGATCTCGAAGAGTTCGCCCGGAAGCTTTCGCATGACGCGCAGACGCGCGGGTACGCGTGGGCGCTACGTAAACCAGACACGTCGTTGGAGATCACCGATCCGATCGTCGTCTCCGGCGTGCTGTACGACGTGATCCGCGACAAGGAGCCGACGGTTCCCGAGCCGCTCGTGAAGTGCGGAGCGTGCGGTCACCCGCGTTCGAAGCACGACGAGCACGCAGGGTGCAGCGGCTCGCAGAAGTGCGTGTGCATGCGGTGGGTCGCCGGCGCAATGTCCGTCCGCGCCGACATCGACACGACGTGGGACGTCTTCCGTGACGCCGTCGTTGCGGCCGGTCTCGATCCTGGCGACTACGAGGACATGCGCCGACAGCTCCACGGTCGCGAGTCGCAGTTTTTCCGCCGCGTCGCGTACCCGTTCACGGCCGAAGAGATCGGTCGGTTCGGCTCTTACGCGCTCGCGTGGGCCGACGAGATGCGCGCGGCCGAACGCTCCCGTCGATCGGGTCGCCACGCAGCGCCAAACCCGTCGGTGTGCCTCTCTCGCGCGCCGCGTCGGTGTCCAGGATCGTTCGAATCTGCGTGCCTGATCGGCGACGAGGATCTCTCCGCGCTTGATGGGTTCGTCGAGAGGACCGTCCGCCACGTCGAGCTTCGTGGCGTCCTTGCCGAGGAGCTTGCGCAAACGCCGATCGCCGATCGTCGAGCGCGCGACGAACAGGCCGCGCGCTCGCTCCTTGACATGGGCAGTCCAAGCTCCGGCCCGAAACCGCACGAGTACGACGAGGACGCGCTCCCATTCCCCTGACCCATTGAGGTGACCCATGTTCGTCAAGGCCGTTCGCAAACAGATCCACGCACGCATCGCCCTCGTCGGCCCGGCCGGCTCGGGAAAGACGCACACCGCGCTCCTTCTCGCGAAAGGTCTCGCACACACCGGACCGATCTGTGTGATCGACACCGAGCGTCGTCGCGCATCGCTCCTCGCCGACGTGATCGATTTCGACGTGGCAGAGGTGAGCGACCACCGCGTGCAAACGTACGTCGACCTCATCGACGAAGCCGCATCCGATCGGTACGCCGTCCTAGTGATCGACTCGCTCTCCCATGCATGGTTCGGCGAGGGCGGAATCCTCGACTTCGTCGACGCGCGCGCTGAGGGCAGCCGCTCGAAGAACACCTTCGCGGCATGGAAGGAAGGGACGCCGGAGCAACGCAAGCTCGTCGAGTCGATCCTTTCGTTCCCCGGCCACGTCGTCGTCACGCTGCGCACGAAGACGAAATACGAGGTCGAGTCGGGCGAAGACGGCAAGATGAAACCGAAACGCATCGGGACGACGCCCGTCCAGCGCGAAGGGCTCGAGTACGAGTTCGACCTCGTCGGCGAGATGGACTCTGGGACCATGCGCGTCACGAAGAGCCGCTACGTCAGCCGCGACGGCGACATGATCCACCACCCCGGAGCCGAGTACGGCGCGGCGATCCGCGAATGGCTCGACGGTGGAGCCGTCGACCCGGAGATGCTCCGACCGACCGACGACGAGGTGACCGCCGCGATCGCATCGTGGTCGACGATGACCGACGCAGAGATCGGCTCCTCGTCGAAGGCGCTCCTTGCGCGGATGCGTCGTAACCGAATGCCGAATCGTCGCGTGATCGAGGCGCTGCAGGCCGAGAAGGTCGCGCGCAACGCGAAAACCTCGTCGGGAGCCGTGTCGGCCCTGAGCGTAGACCCCGCCTCGGCGGGACCGGAGTGAACGATGGACATCGATCCGAACGATCTGAAAGGTCAGCACCAGGGACGCCCCGAGCTCGTCAGCGGCGAGTACGCGATGATCCCCCACACGTTCCGTTACGGCGTCTATGGCGATCGCGGCACGCCGAAGCTGCGGATCAACTTTCTCGTCGCGAACGGTCGCGCGCGGAACAAAGCCGATGAGGGTAGGATCAAAGCCGTGTTCGGCCGTAACGTCGACGTCGACATGTGGATCAGTGACGACGAGCGCGGGACTAACCAAAAGCGGATCGGATTCCTCATGCTCGCGGCCGGATGCCCGCGACTTTCGGTGCCAGAGGCGAACGGGATCCTCGCTGCGTTCATCTCTTCGAAGGTCGTCCGCACGGCGTTCGCCGAGCACATCGCTGGTCACCCGATGACGCTCGACCTCGACGTGACGAAGAAGGAACGCAACGGACGCGAAGACCTCGACGTCTTCGTGCGCGCGATCAAGCCGGTGAAGAACCCGGCCGCATACTCCGCTGCGGAGATCGCGAAGAACTGGCCGCGCGCGGCGACGCTGCCCGACCTCGATAAGCGCTGGCTCGAGGACGACACGCACGAGTCGCGGAACCGTCGCAACCGGCCGTCCTCGTCTGTGTCGAGCACGAAGCCGAAGGAAGATCGCGACGACGGGTTCCTCGACTACAACGACGAAGAGCTCCCGTTCTGACATCGTCGACCCGACAATCCCGTCGGGTCACGAAGGGGGCGCGGCGCAGCAAAAAGCTGTCGATCACCCGCGCCGCGCCCCCGTTTTTTCGGCCGAGCAGGAGACGAAAAAATGAGCAAGAAGGTAGGGGAGACCCCTGTGTCTCCGTCGAAGGACCACTCGGACGTCACGCTGGCGGCACACACAGCCCACCTGCTCAGGAGGCTCGGCGACAACATGCGCGACCTCCGCCTTGGCCGACCGTACGACACGGAGCGAATGGCGGACCGCATCGAGTCGGTGCTCGCACTAGTCGCCACGACGACCGCCGAGGTACGCGACGTCGCCGCCGTCCTCGCCGAGGTGGAGCGGCTTCGCGTGTGGCACGAGTCAGCCGCCAACCTCATGGCGGCGTACGCAGGGAGGAGTGCCGAAGCCCGCGGCGCCCTCGCAGCGATGACTGCCGAGCGTGACGAGGCGAAGCGCACCCTTGACCATGTCGAGGCGCTCTTGCCGGACCCGCCCGCGGCATTTGGCAACGAGCCCATCGCAGAGCGTGTGAGGTCGCTGCGACGTCGCGCCGAGTTGGCAGAGCGCTCCCGCGCCGACCACGAGCGCGAGGTGCGGGAGGCGTGCATCGCGTGCGTGGAGCACGATCGCGCCGTAGCACGCTGTGACCGTTACAGCGGACGCACGGAGTGGGAGGTGGTCCATCCGGCCGAGTCACCATCCGTCGTCGACCGCGTCCTCGCCGAGCGCGCGCAGGTTTCAACCAAGACGAGCACCTGCGGACCAGACGTGGCGCCCGCGGTCGTCACCACCAGAGACGCCGAGGGCGGCCCAGGCGAAGGGGACTCTGCCCCGACGCTCGGGCCGTCCTCGGCGGGTGGCGAGGCGGGGCACCCTGACAGCGATGACATGCTGTGCAACGACGTGCTCGACGTCGGCATTGAGGGCCTCTGTCACTGCAAAAAACCGAAGTGGCACGATGGCGAGCACCAAATGGGCGCGATGAGGTGGATCAAGGATGCCGTCCCCACCATCGTCCCCGACCAGCCCCCACCCACGGGGCGGGGCGAGGCGACGTTCTCGCTCTACTGGCTCCGGGCGGCGTGCATCGAATGCTTCGGTGAGGGCGTCGCATGCGTCGAGGTTCGCACGACGCACGACGGTGGCGGCGTGTTCGTGGAGCCAGAGGCGAAGGCAAACGCGGAGGCCGTCGTCGACGAGGTGCTTGAGCGCCTCTTCGGCGCACAGGCGCGGACGGAGGGGCGATGAGCGAAGAAGTATTCGGTGTCGAGGCCATCGCCGCGCTTGACTCGATGACGTCGCTCTGGGTCGACCGCGAGAGCGTAACCCCCGTCGACATAGAGTTCCCAACCGCGCTGGAGATCGGTCGATGGCTGACCGACACCTTGCGCCATGTCTGGCACATCGAGTTCTATCTTCAGCGACTCCAGATCGGGACGTCCGACATTCAGCGACCACATGACATCGTCGGCCACGGGAATAAGCTGGAGTGGCCGGCAATCCGTGGGTTCGCGATGCAGTACCGAAGGGCGCCGGACACGTTCGAACGCTACGTGATGCCTGCTCTAGATTTTCATCGGCAGCAGTACCATCACCTAGCCTGGAATCAGTTCAACCCGACCGCCAGCGTCGATGCGATGAAGCTCGGTGCCGTCGACGCTTGCTGCTCTCTACTGGAGCCGCGCGACTACCAGGGCGGCTGTCACTCGTTCGACGGATTGAGAGACGTGGCTTTGCGCAACCCAATCCATAAGGTGCCGTGGATGCTGCTTGTTGCGCAGGAGATGGAGAAGATCGAAATCCCTCATCTCTCCGAGATCACGCTCGGTAATGTGCCGCGCGACGGCATCTCACCAGAGAGTCGCGACGTGATCTGCGAGCGATTCAGCGAGGCTGTCGCCAGACTGCGCCAGGACCAGGGGATCGAGGTCAAGCCATGACACCCGTCGACGTCATCATCCACGCCGTCATCCGTGCATGCAATCGGCTTCAGTGCGGGATCGACGGGTGGATCTCCGCGGTGTACGTCCGCGTCAACGTCGCCGGCGGCGAGTAAATGTCGTCCGCTGACAAGTGCCCAGGATGCGGCGATTACGAATACGACGGCGTGATCCACGACGATCTCGGCTTTTGTCCTGCGTGCATTGCGCGCTCGAGATCGAGCCGATCAACCGACGACGTGAAGTCTCGCCACCCGGAGACCAGACCGATAAACGCGGCGGATCCGACTCCATCCCCACCCACCGGTCGCCGCAGGCCGCGAGGCTGATCCCAGCGTCCGCAGCGAGCCGACGCCGCGGTAACCCACTCCGAGCCCGACGTTCGCCTCGAGAACGTGCGATGAATCGCGCACGAAGAACGTGTGACCGCCGCCGTCCGGTCTCCACCCTTGCGCGAGGCACCAACCCGGACCAGACCACGAGCTCGGGAGATCAGCGGAGATCGGCGGGTCGAGGAGCGTAGCCATCCCCGCGCGCACGGCGGCCGTGATCGGTCCGTACTTGTCGCTGGTCTGGATCATCGCGAGCCGATGGAGCTCGCCGCCCCACTCGGCCGGATTGAACGCGCCGACAAGGACGTCCTCGACGAACACGCAGCAGTTCGTCAAGAGAGCCCCGCGCGGCTCGCGCACGCCGGGGAGATCGGTGATGTACCCGACCGAAGCGCGCGAGTAGTCGTGGCCGGCGAGAAGCATTGCGCGCTCCTCGAGCGCTGCCGTCGTGGTGATCAGACGTTCCACGTGGAACACTCCCGTCTCTTTCGCGATCGTTCAGCCCGTCGCTCTCGTCGGTTCATTCGACGATGGACTGGACGGTTGTCTGGCAACGACGACCAAAGAGCGCCATCTCCGCGATGCACGCAACGGCAGACCGTGTCGATGCATCGGCATGCGTTGATCGTCGACGCCGTCATGCGAGCAGCCAGCGCTCGGCCGCGCGGTAGCCGGCATCGTGATACGCGGCGATGGTCTCTTGTCCGATGTCGAGATCGAGCGCGTCCCCGTCCACGTCGACGCGGATAGCGTCGACATCAGGAGGGACGTGCGACGCGTCGAGGGCCGCCGACATGATCGCCCGCGCGTAGGAGAGCAGTCCGGTGACGGTTCGAGCCGTCCGCCTCCCGCGCACAAGGACCGCGACGCGACGGCGAACGCGTTCGGGATGAGAGCGCATGGCGCCGAAGGGCACGTTAGCGACGAGCCCGCCGTCGACGAATCGACCCGCACGGCCGGGGATCGTCGCTGCCTGGAACACGAAGGGGATCGAGCAAGACGCGAGGACGACGTCGACCATACGGAGATCTGGCGTCGCGACCGACGAGAAGAACACACCGGCCCCGTCCTCCACCGCGGTCGCGACGACCGAGAGCGGGATCGTGACGTCGCGCATTCGGCGATCGCCGAGGTGCTCTCGGAGCGCGCGGCGAAGCGCGTCTCCTGCGCAGAGCCCCCAGCCTGCACGCATGAACGGAAGCGGCCGGAGGTCGAGAAGATCGGTACCGATCGTCGCCTCGGCGATCGCGCGCATCGCGGCTGTGTCGAACCCGCACGCGACCCCTGCCGCCACGATCGAGCCGGCGCTCGTGCCCGCGATCGATTCGATGCGCATCCCGCCGACCCGAAGAGCCGCCACGGCCCCGACGTGGGCGGGGCCGAGTGCACCACATCCCGAGAGCGCGAGATCGATCATCATGCTTGCCTCCGCTTCGAGCCGCGAATCAGATCGCGCACGATGTCGCGAGCCGTCTCCCACGCCATTCGTACGGCCTTCTCATGATCCGTTGACGTCCAGATGATTTCACCAGTGCACACGTCGACGACGTCGAGCGCCTGTCCGTCCACGGTGGGCACGAGCGCGAGGCCGGCGCGTGTCAAGAGGTCGTCGACTGTGACGACGTCTGCGTTCACGTCGTGCGCACCGACGTCAGCGCGTGACGACGACGGATCTCCTCTTGGATCTCCGACGCGTCACGGTGGAGGAAATGACTCCCCGATTCCTTGACCATCCGCCAATACTCAGCGCCCGTCGTCACGCCGAGCGTCGCGTGCTCGAAGGCGTGCCACCACTCGTGGACGATGAGCCCGTCTGGCTCCGGCTGCGAGAGAACCCAGATCCCCTTCACGCGACCGCGATAGCCGAGATACTCGCCGCCGATCGTTCCGTCTTCGACGGGAGGGCGGACCTCGACGATCGTCTCGTGCAACCAGCCGGCGAACCGTCCCCTCTCGCGCTGGAGGCCGCGCTCGGTCACGACCTCGTCGAAGGTGTCGACGAGACCGGGAAGAAGGTCGATGTGGAGACGACGTCGTGCGAGCTGGTCCTTCGGCTTCCAGTGAAGCCAGAGCCGACCGCGCCAGGACTGACCGCGGATGCCGTACGAGACCGGAATCAAACCGGCGTTGCGTCGTCGTGCGACGTTAAGGAATCCGAGCGTCAAGCCGCCGACGGCGAGCGCGGCGCCGACGAGTGCACCAGCGATCGCTGCGACCGCGCCGGGCTCAGCCTGCTGAGCGAGGATTCGAGCGGCCGGATCCAGCCACCCGCGGCGATCGGCGTCGACGTAGGCGTCGAACGACGACGTCATTCACGCCCCTCATCCCACGCCGTGCTCCCGCCGATCACGTCTTCACCCCCGTGCGCCGCTCGATCAGCGTGACCTGATGGCGCTCGCATTCGAGCGCGTCATCGACCGCGGAGGCGACGGTGGAGCCCGCGCCGATCACGATCCAGTCGTTACCGCGAACGGCCCACGCAACATCGACGCGACCGTCAACGCGGAAGTAAATCTGCCCGTGACGAGCGCGGACGATCTGGATCGCGTCGCCTTCGGTCACGGCCCGGCGTCCGTGCGCATCGCTTCGATCGACGACGGGAGACGCGGAGCCGGCGCGAGCTCGGGAAGGACGGGAGCCGGAGTCGGGGTGACCTCGGGCTCGTCGGCCGCTGCACGATCGACCGCACGTTGCAACGACGCACCGCCAGCCGACCGTGCGACGAGCTCACGGAGGGCTTCGACTTGAACACTGAGATCGCGCACGTCCTCGCGAACGGCGTCGAGCAACGCACGTGACGTCGCGTCGTTCGCCATCTGCGACAGCGTGAGCGCTTCGATGCGTTTCGCGTGTTCGTCGACGGCCGCGCTCGTGCGTTCGACGACGAGCGCCACGTCGGATTCGACCTCGTCCACCCGCGCGCCTGCCGCGACCGGGGCGACGCCAACGGCTCCACCGAGTGCGGTGAGTACCATCAGCACGAGCGGGAGGTATTGCCGAAGCAGAGAGACGGGAACGGCGGGAGGCGTGGTGTCGGTCATGCCGATCACGTTAGCGGGCGTCTGGCCCCTTGTCGATCCCCAGAGCAAGACGCACGTTTGCGCCTTGCAGGTTCCCGATCGTTCTCGCTCGACCGCACGGACAGACGGTCTCGGTGCCGCGGAAGAACCGCGAGCACGCCCCGCACATCACCTCGGTAGCGACGTCGACGGTGGACGTTCGACCGCACCCGCACGCGCAGACAAGGACACGACGACCGTCCGGCTCGCGCCTCGCCTCGCGCATCTCGTGGACGGTCACCCGGCCCCGCCGAGCATCTTCATCAGTGCGGCACCGACACCGGCCCCCGCTGCAATCGCCCCACCCCACTTGCCGGCCGCACCGTAAAGCGCGCGTCGCGTCGCTCGCTCGTCGGCCTCGACAGCAACATTCGTCGACCGCTCAGCGAGGACCGCGATCCGTCCGCCCTGCTCGTAGGTCGCGCGGGCTGCCTCGTGTTGGATTCGCTCCGTCTCCTCGATCCGTCGACGATCCTCGGCCGCTCGCTTCTCGATCCCATCCTGCCTCGCCTCGAGCGCGGATAGCCGTCCGTACACGCCAGCGATCCCTTGCTGGATCGTGGAGAGCTCGGCTCGCATGCGGACGTTCTCGTCGCGGATGAACGCGAGAATCTCATCGCCACGGGTCATCTCGTCCTCCCCATCGACGTCGATGTCGTGCTCGCTCTGGTGGTGATCGAACGGTGCGGCATCGAGAGCGGTCATCGCGTCCTTCCCGTCTTCAGATCAAAAGGAGAGAAAGGTGCTTCCGTCGGAGCACGTGCACCGATTGCACGCCTCGCGCGCGCAGAACTTCGCCGTGCACGTGCACCATCCGCTGCCCCACGCACGGTCGACCGGGTCGTCTTGTGTCCAATCGGGGCACCACGACGGGGGCGGACCCTCGTCATAGCACTGGTGGATCTCGTCGGTCGACGCGAGCTCGTAGAACGAGAGGGGCGTCCCCACGGTCAGAACGAGCGCCAGCAAGACGATGAGCACCGGATCCTCCTAGAGCGCGTCACCCACGCACGTGGCCAGAACGGGGACACCCGTGCTGTTCGGGTGTAGGTCGTCGGACGTATAGGCGTCGAGGATCTGCTCCTCGTCGGCCGGGTCGGCGAGACAGTCCGCCGTATCGATCAGCGTGATGCCCTCCTCGGCGACGATGAGCGCATTGAGGTCGTCGCGGTGGGATTCCTTCGTCGAGTCCCATGAACTGTTCTTGAACGGCGTCACGGTGCAACCGTAGACGGTGAGCCCGTCGACGACGGCCTCGTCGTAAATCGTGTCGATGTTGGCGAACGACGTCGCCGCGTCACCGACGCTGTTGCGCGCATCGTTGACGCCGACCATGAGCACGAGGTCGGTGTACCCCTCGCCCTCGACGTCGAGGTCCCAGAGCGTCACGATCGCCGCGGACTGCTGCCCGCTCACGCCCATGTTCGCCACCATCGCGTCGGTACCGAGAGCGATCTCCACGCGGTGCGGGTAGGGCACGTCGCTGTACGTCGTCGTCGAGTATGTGATCGAGTCGCCCATCGCCACGACGCGGCGGGTGAGCTCGGCGTCATATCCTGGGTAGCGGCGCTGCAGGAAGACCTTCGCCTGCGTGCGCTGCCCCGCCGTCAGCGCCTCTTTGTAGTACCAGAGACCGTGAACGGCGCCGTCGAGGAAGTTGGCAGCGCAATCGAATCGCGCGCCTATCGCAAGATCATTTGTCGCCGGTCCGTCTACTGCTGCGCCCGAGTAGGCGACTGACTCGTACGACGTGAAGTCGCGCGACCATTGCACGTTGGTCCCGTCGCCGAACATGTGGAGCAGGATCAGCTCGCCGGCCGCGTACGTCCACGTCGTATCGTCGGTGGCGACGGTCGCAGTGCCGTTCCACATCTGGAAGAAAAAGTCATCCGTGCCGTTGCGCGCGGTGAGCACCATGCCCTTGTGCGCCGTCGACGACGCGCTCGACAGGATGTGCCCAGAGTCCACCGCGTCGACGCGCACGGCGACGAACAACTCCCACACGCGGTCATTGAAGAGGTCGTCCATGTCGTCGGCCACGCCATCGACGTCGAGACAATCGGCCACGCCATCGAAAGCCACGCCCTCGGCTACGCTCGACGTCCACGCGCTCGGCCGCGCGCTCGACGTAGATTGCACGGCATCGGCAGCCCCGAGCCCTGCGTTGCTCCACGTAGCCACGGCGGTTCCGTGCGTTGTCGCGTTGTCGTCGAAGGCGAGGAGCGCTCCGTGCGGCATGACGGGCACGGCCGCGCGCGCGTTCGGCGGGAAGAGCATGGCGGCGAGGGCGAGCAGCTTGGCAATCGTGGCCATGATGATCCCGCTCATGGAGTCGTGCGGCAGCCGACGTCGAGGAGGTAGTCGTCGGCGGCGTCAACCATGTTGAGGTCGAGGTACCCGTTGAGCGCGATCCCGGTCGTGTCGCACGCCAGGCCGATCACGGCTTCGTTGGCGACGTCCGCGAAGGTCACCACGCCGCCCGCGTTAGAGCGGATGATGATGCGCACGAGTCGGTTCGCGTTCACGTTCGCGTCGTCGAGCGTGATCACACACCCGTCGGCGTCGCTGTTGGTGACGTAGACGATCGACGACGTTGGCGCGAGCGCCAGTGCTCCAGGGTCGGCCGGCAACGTGTCATCGGTGCACGTCACGCCCTGGGAAGCGCTCGCAGCCGGACCGTAGATGCCGCCGCCGCCGACCGCAAACATGGCGTTGCCGGTCTGCGCTGTCGGCGAGATCCCGTCCGACACCTCCATAATGTCGGAGGCAGCCGCAACGTCCGTCGTCGACCCACAAGCTGTTCGGCCGGTGTTCATCCAGCAGAGACCACCGCCGCCACTGTTGCCAAACAGGAACACGTCGGCCGTGTCGTCACCGCGGAGGTATCCGTCGACAACCGGCGTCGCGCTCCCGTCGTAGATGTTCAACTGCCCGTCGAAGTCGAGGCTCAGCTTCACGTCGGTGGCGTTGTCGCCCCACCGAGCGATGGTCCCGCTCGTGAAGTTGTTCGTGGCGAAGTGGTCGAAGGCGTTGCCGGTGTCGGCCACGCTCGACGTCAGATCCCCGGCGGTGAGCGTGAGCGTGCTAACGACGGTGACGTTGTCGATCACGAGCGTCAGGTCACCGGCGCCGACGTTGGACCACGTGAACGTCACGGAGCCAGCGTCGCTGACCGTGCAGGAATCCTCGTCGCACGTCAGGTCGGGGTTCACACCCGTGTTGTACACCAGTGGCGACGTGATGGTGCCGCCGGTGAACGAGCCGCCGGAACCGCCGGCGCCCATGACCGAGTTGCCGGGGCCGGCTTCGGCCGCCAGGGAAAAAGCGAGGGCGCAGGCGACGAGGATGGAACGGATGAGCACGGTGCAGCTCCTGTTACTGGGCGCAGTTCAGGCGGACGGCCTGGGTGCCGGCGCTGACGATGAGGAACAGCTCCGAGCCGGCTACCGTCCAGCTCGTGCCCGCGCACGCGCTCGCGACGTCCGAACAGATCGGGATGCCGGTGGCCGCCGTCAGCGCGGAGCCGCCGACGTACACGGGCGTGGTGCCGCCGTTGTACACGGTCACGGCCCTGTACCCGAGGCCGGCCTGGCACACGGCCTTGGCGGCGGTGGTGGTGACCGTCTGGGCCGCCTGGGTGACGCCGCCGAGGCTGGTCGCGAGGCCGCCCATGAACAGGAGGGCGGTGCAGAGGATGGCCGCGACGACGGCTCGGGAGTGGTTATTGGGCACCGGGGGCTCCTGGGGCGGGCTGGCCGCCGGAGATCTGTTGCGGCTGGGCCGGGCCAGCCGGGGCCGCGCCGGCCGGGTTGGCGGACGCGCGCTGCTGGTAGTATTGGATGAGCGGACTCAAAGGTCCAGGGTTGCCGCTCAGTTCCGCCACCGCGCGCAGGACCTCGAGCGCCACCGCCGGGCCGATGTCCGGCTGGGGCGGCGGGCTGGCGCCGGACAGCGCCTGCTGCGCCATCTCCCAGGCGCGCTTGCGCTCGTCCGCTTGGCCCTGGGTGGCCTGGAGGCCGGTCGAACTGCGTTCGGCCGCCTCGGCCGGCGGGATGGCGCCGGCGGCCCCGGCCTGCTGCGCGTCCGCGCCCTGGTTCTGGCGCATGGCGGACAGGCCGCTGGTGGGCTCGAAGACGAAGTCGAGTCGGAGGTCAGCCCTCTTGAACAGTAGCATGTCCAGCTCACGGCTCTCGCCCGCGACGCGCACCATGCGGCGATCGCTCGCGAACTGGGCGTACCGCGAGAGGGCTAGCATCGAAAGGGCGCGCTCGAAGGACTCGCCGGCCTCGCGCTCGTCGCCCGACTTCTCATCGTCGGCGGCGGTGAGGAACGCGACCTGCTTGGCGCTGGTGCCGGCCTTGGTCTCCTCCCGGCCGCTCGAGAGGGCGGACACGCCGATCACATCGTGGAGGGCCTGGACGTCCACGTGCTGCTCGTCGAACACCACGCGCGGAGGGTTCGGCGGGTCCAGGTTCCGGATGCCCTGGTTCACCTGGCCGATGTCGGTGGCCACGATGTCGCCGCCCTCGTCGTCCTGCTCGAGCAGGTTGGCGAGTCCGACGCGCTTCGGCCGGGAACGCTGTAAGATCGAGTACTTGAGCGCCTCGCGCTCGTTGATCAGGAGCTGCACCGGCACCGCGTCATCGAAGGCCGTGGTGGCGTACGGGGTGCCGTCGACCAGGTCGCCGGACCACTCGGCCACGGGCAGGCCCTGGTCAGCGAACGGATTCTGGCCGACCTCGGCCGCTACGCCACCAACCACCAGCGCGTACAGGCCGGACGGGAATCGGTCCGTCGGCCGCGCCCACAGCTCGCGCACCAGGACCACGTTCGCCGGCGCGCCCTTGCGCCGCTGGCGCGTGGCGCCCGAGAGCTGCTCGGAGTCGACCGAGTCCACGAAGGAGCGGCCGCGCCGCTCGGCCACCATGGCGCGCGCGGTCCAGATGTCCAGGTTGCGCTCGCGCCACACGTACTGGGACGCGGCGATGCTCGGGCCGTCGTGCCAGGTGTCGGCGACGGACCCGCGCTCGTACACCACGTCGCCCTCGTTCCCGAGCAGCTCGACCACGGCGTCGTTCCGCTCGTCGACCATGGCGAACCCGTCGGCGTCCAGCTTGGGCGCCCAGACGCCGGTGCCGGCGTTCGGGTCCCAGAGCACGAATGCGTAGGCTTTGCCCGCGGTCGTGACCTCGCGGTGGATGTCGGTCATCAGGAGGTTGTACGACGTCTGTTCGCGCGAGAACTCGAGCAGGGCGTTCGCGACGCCGGCGCCGGCCACGTCGATGGCTTCGGGGTTGCGCGGCTTCACCACGGTCACGCGGCGGTCGCGCCGGTGACGGGCAATCTTGGTCTTTACCAAGCCACGGACTTGGTTCTTGCGCGGCGGCCGGTCGCGGACGGGGCCGATGATCTGGCCCTCGTTCTCGCCCTCGAGGCCACCGTGGAACACGAGATGGTTCCGGCGGGCGCGCCGGATCGCCGCCTCCCAGAGCGGGTGTCGGTCGCGCTCGGCCTGGCGGAATAGGTCGAAGACGCTCGGGCGCTCGCCGCGCTCGGCGCTGACGAACTCGCCGAACAGCTCGCTGGGGATTTCCATGTCCCCGTCGACGACGGTCTTGCCGCGCTTGCGCGCCATCGCTACCCCTTCGGCCAGGCGTCGGTGTCGTTCAGCTTGAGCAGGCTGGCGAGCTGGATGAGCGCGCCCGTCACGGTTCCGTCGGTAACGACGCTGCCGGCGCCCTCGACGCTGGCGACGGTGATCCCGTCATCGTCCCTGGTGACCTTGATCATCAGGGTCGCTTCACTCATCGTCGTCCCCGTAGTCGTCGTCGTCGTCGTCGTCCGAGTCCGAATCCTCGGCCTTGGCGTCCGGGTCGAACTCGCACCCGCAGTCCGGGCACGTGACCTTGTCGGCCGACTTCTTGCTGCCCGACTTCTCTCGCACGGCGACCATGATCGCCTTGCCCTCGTCCTTGTCCATCGTTGTCTCCCGTTAGCGAAGTTGTCCGAGCATCGACATGAGGGCGGCGGTCTTCGCCGCGTCCTCCTCACGCTTCCGATCCTCTTCGTCCTGGTTCGTGAGCATGCCGGTGCCCATGTTGGCCCCGGCTCCGGCCGCGCCGCCGAGGGCGCCACCGATGCCGCCACCGATGGCCGCGCCCGGCGCGGCGCCTACGCCGCCCGCCATGCTGCCGACGCCGGCACCGATGGCCATGCCGCCGACGGTGCCAATGGCGGGCGCCACGGCACCGAAGAGTTGGGCGAGCTGGCGCAGGCGCGCGTTCCGCTTCGCCTCGGGCGAGTTCTCCTCCGCCGACCGGCGCGCGTTGTACTGCGTCACCGCCTGTGCGGCTTGGCGCGAGCGCGCGGGAACACCAGAGACGACCGGCATCAGATCCTCCGTCGGCGCCTGCCGCCCAGCATCTTGTGGAGCTGGAACCCGCCGGCCACTTTCTTGTCGTGGTCGTACGGGGCGGCGCTGATGTAACGGTACCCGATCCCGCAGGCCATGAGAAGGTCCTTCGGCCCCTTGAACTCGCCGCCCTCAATCCGGAGCTTTTGGCACTCGAGCTTGAGCAGCTCGGGCCCGCACAGCGCGCCGGCCTCAACCTGGCGCCGCGCGCGCACCATGCCGTCGTAGCGGGAGGCTCGCGAGGTGTTCACCCTGATGCATCCGCCCTGGCCATCCAGGATGTCCGCCGTGGCGGCGCCGATGCCGTTGACCTCCACCACCACCTCGGGCCGGTATGCGTCCGTGGTGTAGGCGGCGCGGATGGCGCCGGCGGCCGCGGCGAGCTGGTCGCCCGGGGCGGTGTTCGACGCGAAGAGGGCGACGATGCGCAGGTCCCGCTTGTCGATACCGACCGCGATGGAGTTCGTGCTCCCGATGCCCTGCGAGACGTCGACCGCGATGGCGATCTGGCCGCTGGTGTCCCGTGGATGGTGGAAGATGGCGCAGCCGCGCGGGTCGCCCAGCGCCGGCAGGTGGCCGACTGGATCAAGGACCGCTGGCACGGTGGCGATGAACGCGCCCTCGGTCAGGCGCCACGGGTGGTCCGGCCGCTGCGGGAACTCGTGGAAGGCGAGGTCGTTGTCGCCGCCGCACCGGCTGTCGCGGAAGTGGAGCCAGCACTGCATCGCCTCGCGGTCGGTGAAGCCCTCGGTCCGGAGCCACGCCTCGACGTCGGGCGTCAGCTTTGCGGGGTTGACGGGCATCCGGTAGTTGCGATGGGACTCGAACGGGAAGAAGAGGTAGTGGTACCCCTTGTGGTCGGGCGCGTCCACGATGCCGCGGACCACCTCGTCGTTCGGGTCCGCCGTGGTCTCGATCAGGATAACGGGGTCGAGGACGGATGCGTTCAGGGCCGCCGCGAAGGTGGCCTCGGCGTCATCGAAGAACGCGGCCTCGGTAACGATCCAGACGTCGAAGGTCAACGACGCGCCCGCGCGCTTGGACCCGGCCGAGATGAACGCCCACTTGGAGCCGCCGGGCAGCGCGATGACGCCGGCGGCCCAGTTGCAGCGCGGCCGCGCGCCCAGCTGCGACAGCATGGACTCGGCGATCTCCATCTTTTCGCGCGCCTTGGCGTCGGTGTCGATCAGGAACCCGATGGTGCGCGGGCTGCCGATGGAGTCGGCGACGAAGAGGAAGACGGCGAAGTGCCCGATGGCCGCCGTCGTCATGCCGTCCTGCCGCGGCTTGTTCACCAGTACCAGCCGGTGCTCGCGCAGCGCGCGCCACACCTCGAGCTGGGCGCGGTTCGGCTTCCAGAACCGCATCTCGCCCGTGGCCTGGTCCTTGATCCTGACGCGGCGCAGCAGCCGGACCTGGTCAAGGTAGGATATCTGGGCCAGGGGCGCGCCGCGGGCCACCACCGGCCGGTCGACCGAGGCGCCGCCGTGGTGCTGATCCGAACGGTCCAGGGTCACTGCGGCAGCTCGCCGGGCTCGACCGAGCTGGCGAGTGCGCGCCGTCGCTGGGCGGCCTCGAAGCGGGCCACCAGCGTGTTGATGGCGGTCTCGGCCGACTTGCCGGCGGCGTTCGGCGCCTCGGCCATGATGGCGGACGCGGCGCGGGCGGCGGTGATGCACGCCTTGAAGCCCTTGTCCGTCATCTGGCCGCGCGAGAACGAGGCGAGGGCGTCCTGGACGAGCCGGACCTGGTCGGCCTGGGCCGAGAGGTCGTAGTCCTCGTACGGCTCGCCGAACACCTGGGACTGTGGATCCTTGGGCATCCGGGAATGGTGCCACCAAGCGGCGGGTTGTACAAGCGGTGCTCACGGGCGCAGCCTGGATAGACCAGGGCCGTCGCCGAATCCGAACCTGGCGGGCTTCCCAGAAGCGCAACCGCACTGGGGCAAGGAGAAGGCGAACCACGGAACCATCTGAGCTTGCAGGCCGGACTGGTCCCCCGTGGCACCTCATACCACCATGCGCAAGAAGAACGAACTCCACATCGACACGAAGCTCATGCTGCCCATCGGGGCGCAGCGGTTCCTGAGTCGGCGGGCCCGGCGCAAGCTGGCGCGCGGGAACGAGCTGGGCGGGTTCACGCCGCCGCGTCCGGTGTGGGGGCCGCCGTCGACGGTCGGGTGGGCCGATCAGATGGATGGGCTCCGGTACGCCGGCCGGCTGATGGCCGAGTACCCGGGCATCTTCACCAGGCCGTTCGGCACCGTGCTGTACGTGGACCCGACGCCGCAGCTCGCCATGGTGAGCTACTACGGCGAAATGGCTACTGTTTTCCCGTTCCCTGGGCGCTCGTACATGAAGGCGACCGTGGGCACGCTCGACGGCACGCCCGAGCGCTGCTGGGAGCTGTACATCCCGGACGAGATCATCGACCGCTGGGGGTGGTGGCTCCGGAACAAGCGGCCCGAGGCCGCCAAGGCGCTCGGGTGGACCACGCCCGACCCGCTGCCGTGACGCGGTGCGTCATCGGAAACCCCTTGGTACCCTGATCCGTTTTGGGACTCCTGGGCCGGCGAGGAACTCCTCGCTTCGCTCGTCCCGCGGGTAAACCCCCCGCCCGGTCGATTGCGGTTTGGCAGGGCTCTTGCAGGGGTACCCCTCGGCGGACCCCGGCGAACATTCGGTACCGCCCGGTACTGGCACGGCGCTTGCTATAGCAAGGTGCGTGCCATCCCAGTCTGAGACGGGTGCCACCCCGATGCAAGGTTTGTGCCATCCCGATTCGAGACACCGTGCGCTGGCACGGCGCTTGCCGATGCGGGTTTACGCTGGCACGAACCTTGCCGTGAGACATGACGCGGCCAGCCGTGTCTCAATCCGGGCGGCACGGGGCTTGCTATTGCAGCCCGCGTGCCATCGGACTGTCTCACTCGATGTCTTCCAGTTCGCGCTGAATGATGGCCCCGAGCACGTCCCGCGCAGCGATGCGCGTGGTGGGATGGCCCAGGTCGCACGCGGCGAGCTGGAAGCGGTCGTGTGCGTAGACCTGCCCGGCCAGGGCACGGTCCCGGCCCCTCTCGGTGAAGAACGGGCAGGCGTAGAACACGGTTGCCTCGGGCAGGCGGGCGGGCTTCTGAGCGACGGCGTAGGACATAGGGCACCTCCTGCCACCATACCTTGCAGACAACGTGCCACCCAGGGGGAGCGCGGCGTCGGGCCGCGCAGCACAACCGCAGCTATTAGGGCCACACCAACGGCCCACGGGCTCCACACGGCCACCACACGCTTCCCACACGGCTGCCACCCGGAGCGCCATCGGTGCAAGAAGTGTGCCTGCTAAGATGTTGGGACCTGGGGACGAGGTTGGCCCTCGCGCAACTCATTGATATATATAATACTTTTTCCTTATGTGGTATTGCCCCAAGCATTCAAGCATGTTACCAGGCCCCGGGGCACGGGTCCTGTAAACTAGGGGTTTGGTTCCGCGCCGACCACCCCATTGCTCGCCGCGCCCTTTTCCGCAAAGCCGCGTCCCAGACGCCGCAGAAAGATGGTGCCCAATGACTCACCTCGCCGCCTGGACCGTCGCCGTGCTCGCGTGCCGCTCCGTGCTCGTTCTGGCCTGCCTCTTGCTCACCCTCGCCATGTGCGCCGACTTGGCGCGAAAGGATGGTGCCCGATGACGGTCAAGGTGAAGATTCTCAATCCCGTGCCATCCGCAACGCTGCTGCTTGCTCGACGCGCCCAGCCGGTTTGCGGACACGTGGCAATGGTCTTGCCGATGGGACCGGCGCACTTCCGGCCCGGGCGTTGTCAGCGTGGAGGTGTTGCGATGACAACCCTTCCCGTCCGTCTGCGCGCCCTGGCCGACCTCGCCACGCCGGAACAGAGCGTAACCGCCAGCGATTGGTACCAGACCGCGGCCGACCGTATTCACCGCGTGGCCAGCAACGCCCACGGCGGGCACGTCCCCCGTGTGCGCGCGGTGTACGCCGCAGCCGCCCTATCACCCCAGCAGACCTGGGAACAATCCCTCGCCTGCCTCGCGCGCCTCGCGCGCGGCGAGCGACCGCGCCACCTGCGGCACTGTGAGGAAGCGGCGCGGCGCGCATGGGTTGACGGCATCCGGCCGAGTGGCCGCAAGGTCGGACCGTTCGCCGATGCTCTCCTCGGCGACAGATCGGCCATCGTCGTCGATACCCACATGCTGCGCGCGTGCGGCCTGTCGGCGGACACGAGCGGCGACCGGGTTTCGCGCGTCCGTTTCGAGGCGTGCGCCCTGGCGATTCGTGAGGCATCCGAGGCGTACCCGGGGGGATGGTCGCCGCGCGATTTCCAGGCGTTGGTCTGGGTTGTGCAAAGGGGTGCCGCATGGTAGTGCTGTTCGGACTCGACAGGGAGTACATGCTGCTGGCGGAGGCGAGCGAGACCGCCGGCCTTCACCGGCTGCAACTTTGGGTAACCGCGTCAGACGATGGTATGGTGCTCGAGACAGAGAACGGACGGGCCCTCGCCGTCGCAACCGATGGTGCGCTGTTCGCGTGCCAGGATTGGGGGCTGGCATGATCAGCTGCTACCCACACGCCTACGTGCGAACCGGACCGAGTTCCCTCGCGTGCCACTATTGCGGCGCGACGCTGGCCTACAGCCTGGCCGAGGTGAACGACGACGGCCCGCCGCCCATGTCCACCGAGGAATGGGACGGCCTCTTGCGCGCCGCGGATGCCCCGTCGCGCGCTTCCCCTATCACCCTAGTACGCCGGCGCAACCGGCCCGTAGTGCGCCGATGAAAAAGCTATATACCGTCAAAGCTTCGTGGTTCTTCGAGCTAGAGGAGAGCACCGATAAGAGCACCCTAATGGATAGGGCCAGGGAAGCCCTTACTGCCTTTCTCTTGGAAGAGGATGCAGAAACCGTGGCCGATTGCGGCGTCGACGACGCACGGGAGTACCAATGAACGTGCAGCGCGCCGCCCACCATTACCTGTCCGGCCCGGTCGTTCCGGTCGACGTGCCAGCATTGTGCGCCATGGTCGCCGATGCGCACGCCGCGGCGCGCGCCCGGGGTTGGCGCTTCCGCTTCGTCGACGCGGACCCGTTCCCCTCGTTCGGCGCTATGCTGGCGAGCTTGCCGAGCGGCAGGCCGGGCGACCTGATCGTTTACGCTGGCGGTTCCGCCGGCATCCTGCCACCGTCCGTCAATCTCTTGGCGCGCGCGCTGCACGACGTGGACCACGTCGTCGCCCGGGCTCCGTTCGGCCTAGACGGCGAGCTTGCCACGGCCAGACTCGCAGCCGCGCGCGCGCCCGCCCTGGCGGACTGGTTCGCCGCGGAAATAGTGGGCCAAGCCGCTGCGTTCCTGTCCACGGGCTCCTTCCCCGTTCAACGCGGCGCGGTCCGCGGGATGGCGAGGTTCCTGTGAGCGACGCCGTACAGGAGTCATGGGTGCGCGCGCTCGCCCGCGGATGGCCCGCGCCCCCCGCGCGCGGCGCCAGATGGGCGCGCGCCGACCTCGCACGCTCCGCAGCCCGCTACCCCCTGTCCGAGGCCGAGCCCGACGAGCTGTCCGCCGAGGCCGAGCCCAACCCGGAGGAGACGGTGGCCGCCGCCGCCGCGGTCCGGCGCCTGCTGTCGGCGATCGACAGCCTGCGCCAGATCCGGCGCATCCGAGGCCGAGCCATCGGGGCCGGCGAGCGCAGGCGCATGGTGGAGCTGCTGTCGGACGTGTACTGCGAGGGCCTGACGATCCGCGCCCACGCCCTGAAGCGCGGCGTGAGCCGGAAGGCAGCGACCGCCCGGCACGAGCGCGCTATCGCTGCGCTGCGGGAGATGATGCGATGAGATGGCTGACCGACGGCAAGTACGGAATGCCAGATTGACCTGGCCGGTTGAACTTCAGAACGCCGCGACGGTCGCGGCAGAGGAGAGAGAGATGAGCAACAGCTTGATCGTCATCGAGGGCAATCTCACGAAGGACAGCAAGGCCCTCGAGAAGGGCGAGGCGTACAGCGTCGCCTACAATCACCGCAAGGACGGTGAGAAGGGGGAGGCCGTGTTCTTCGACGTCTTCCTCGGTGCCGAGAACAACCCCCGTGCCGCGGCGAAGGGTGCGCGCGTCCGCGTCACCGGCCGACTCACCGCCAAGGCGAACCCGGACGACCAGTACAAGCCGTACCTGCGCATCCAGGCGTACGACGTGTTCGTCTTCCCCGAGCGGGCGAAGGAAGGGGGTGCGGCGTGAAGACCAAGCCCATCACCATCGAGTTCATCGGCCGCCCCGGACGACGCGGCCGCAAACCGAAGAACAAGGTGCGCACCTTCTCCACCATGTCCGATGCGGCGGCGTTCCTGCGGATGACGCAGTCGGGCGTCACGCGCATGGTTCAGCGTGGCACCGTCACGCTCAGCGGGTGGGCGCATCGCGTGCTCGGTCCCATTGCGATGGACGAAAACCCGTTCTGATCTATGGGCGCGTTCGGTCGCGCCCCGATGCCCGCGCCATTGCGAGTATCGGGATACGGCCGGAAAGAAAGGAGGACTACGTGAGCGCAGCCGACGTGACCATCGCCGCCCTCCGCGCCGAGGTGGAGCGGCTCCACGTGTGGCACGAGTCAGCCGCCACCCTCATGGCGGCGTACGCAGGGAGGAGTGCCGAAGCCCGCACCGCCCTCACCACGGTGGCCGCTGAGCGCGACCGGTGGCGCGCGAAGTATGCGCAGATCGGGTTCCTCCTCGGGGTGCTCGACGACACCGACGCGACCCTGCCGGTGGTCGACGTCGCGCACGCGGAGATGGAGGCGGCGGCTCGCAACCTCACCATCGCGCTCGACGAGGCCCGCGCCGACCACGAGCGCGAGGTTCGTGACGCGTGCATCGCGTGCGTGGAGCACGACCGCGCCGTCGCGCGTTGCGACCTCTACAGCGGACGCACGGAGTGGGAGGTGGTCCATCCGGCAGAACCACCAGAGGTCGTCGACCGCGTCCTCGCCGAGCGGTACGTCGCACAGAAGGAGCGAGCATGAGCGGCCAGCACGAGCACGCCAAGTTCCTGGCTCAGCTCCGGCGCGACATCGTCGCCCGCATGAAGAAGGCCGGCGCCGACGGAGCCACCGTCGTCCTGGATATCCGCGGCACCGACGCCGTGTGCGAGGTGGTGCTCCGCGACGGCACCACGGCCAAGCTGAAGAACTTCACCGAGCGGCGACGGTCGCTGGCCGGCGACGTGTTCGACTGGCGCGAGCTGCGCGACGCGCTCGGCCGGGCCGCCAACGACTGCGCCGAAGTGGCCATCACCTGGCACAAGCTGAACCGAAGGAATGCGGCTCCTGGTCGCGGCGGTTGATACACTGTCCCGAACGCCGGCCTGTCGCCGGCATGGAGGTAGCGATGAGTGAGCGAACGATCGATTCCCTGGTGTTCGTGTTGGTGTGCAGCGTCCTGGCGGTGTCCGTGTCAGCGTCGTGCGGGTGCACCGAGGCCGAGGCCGAGTCGGCTGTGGCCGTGGTGGAGCCGGCTACCGAGGTCGCTGGCGGGCCGGTGCGCCTCGACGGTCAGCTCGGCGACGTCGGCCCCTTCGCCGTGCGCGGCCAGGCTTCCAGCCTGGTGCTGGACACGGAGTACGAGGGCACGGCGCGGATCGAGCTGCCGCTGCCCGGTGGCGAGCGCGTGATGCTGGGCATCGCATTCTTCAATGCGGGACAGGTCGGTGGCCAGGCGTGCTCGGGCAAGGTGGACGCATCGGACGACGGTGCGGCGGCGTGGGCGTGCTCGGCCGAGGCCGAGGCGGCCGGTTGGACATGGGACCAGCACGCCATCGGCGGACGGTACGACTACGCCGACGGCATGCTGTACGTGCGCGCCGAGTTCGACGACGGATCCATCGTGGTCGGCCAGTCGCCGGTGCCGGAGGGCGGCGTCGAGGCGCTCGGGTTCGGAGGCTGCGAATGAGGCGCCAGACCCGGCTCACCTTCGCCGAGCGTGGGTTCACGCCCATCCGCACCGTCGTCGCGCCGGAGCCGGGTCTCCTCGCCGAGATCCGTGCGCAGGACCCGGCCGCCGCCCACCTCCATAGGGAGCGAGAGAGGCTCGCGCGCATGGTGGCCAATGCCGTTCCGGCGTCGACGGTCAGGGTCGGTGATCGGTACCGCTTAACGTGGTCCGGCACACCGTACCAGGTTACACGTATCGACGAACAGCTGCTCGGTGTGTGGATGCAGGCCGTAGCATTCGATTACGCCACACTCGGAGCCAATCGCTTCGCTTCCTGGAACGCGCTCAAGAGTGTTTACGAGAAGATCGGAGATTGACATGCGCTTCGTGCTCGACTGCGACGACTGCATACTCGACTTCTGCGGGCCGGTCGCCAAGCTCGCGGGCATCCAGAAGTCCGACATCCGCAACCGCGACCTCGCGCTCCTGCCGGGGTGGAAAGCGTGGCAGCGGGTGCTCGGGACGCAGTCGTTCTGGACCGCGCTCGAGCCGCTGTCCGGCGCCGTCGACTTCGTGCGCGCGGCCGCCGGCGCCGGCCACCGCGTCACCGTCGCCACCTCGCCGTGGCCCGGCATGGGGTCGGGCCGGTTCGCCGAGGCCAGGGTGGAGGCGCTCGCGCGCGCCGGCCTGTTCTACGGCCAGGACTACGATGCCCTCGTCCTGGCGCGGTACAAGGGCGACGTTGCCGGCGACGTGTTCTGCGACGACTACGCCAAGAACTGCGAGGAGTGGGCGCGCGCCAACCCGACCGGGTCGGTGTACCTGCACGACTCCAGCTCGAACCAGCTCGAGTCCCGGTTCCAGCGAATCAACAGCCTGACGGAGCTGATGCCGCTCATCAGCAAGGAGAGTGCACGATGATTATCGGAGTTGCGGGCCGGGCCGGAGCCGGCAAGGACACGTTCGCGGATGCCATCGTCGAGTACCATTGTGATATTAGCGCGCTCAAGATGTCGTTCGCTGAGCCGTTGAAGCGCGCCGTCATGGCGGTGCACGGGCTCGCGTGGGGCGACGTCTTCACCGAGGCGGGCAAGAAGGCGGCGCTGCCGAACTACCCCGGGATGACGGTGCGCAGTGCGCTCCAGGATCTCGGCATGTGGGCGCGCGATTGGTACGGCCCGGACCACTGGGTGCGCCTGCTGCTGCACAACGTCGAGCGGGCCGGGGTCACACTGGTGGTGGTGCCCGACGTCCGCTTCCCGAACGAGGCCGAGGCCATCCGCGCCGCCGGCGGCATGGTGGTGCGCATCGACCGGCCGGGCTCGATCCTCGCCGGCACCGAGGCCGCGCACCCGTCCGAGGCCGGCATCCCGGACGAGCTGGTCGACGAGGTGTTCCTGAACGATGGGTCGCGATCGGATCTGCGGGCGTTCGCGCTCGACATCGCCGAGGAATGCCAGCGACTCGGCTGGCGTTGGGAACGTGGAGGTGCACGATGAAGAACCTGTACGACGCCCTGCTCAGGGCACAGCAGTCCATCGACGAGGTCGAGAAGGACAAGACCAACAGCTTCCACAAGTACAAGTACGTCTCGGCCGAGGCCATGATCCGCGCCTGTCGCGCTGCGCTCGCCGCCCAGGGGTTGGTGCTCATCGCCGCCGAGACCAACTTCTCGCCGGTCAGCGCGCACGACGCGGTGAAGCTCGTCGAGCACGAGTCCAAGTCGTCGCCGCGGCGAGAGCCCGACGGCTCCGAGGTGCCCGGGGCGCTCGAGTCCAAGACGTCGCAGCTGACCGCGATGGCGAACGACTTCGTCGCCGTGCTCAATCGGGAGTACCATCTCGCGCACTGCCCGTCGGGCGAGTGCGTCGTGTTCCACCAGGCGTGGCCGGTGGTGCCGGAGAAGGGCCGGCCGACGGACAAGGCGAACGCGGCCGCGGACACCGCGTCGCTCGGGTACTTCCTGCGCGACCTGCTCCTGGTGCCGCGCGTGGACGAGGCGACCGACCTGGACCACGAGTCCCGCGACGAGGCGCCCAGGCCCGCCGCCAAGCCGGCGCAGACCGGATGGAGGAGTAAGTCATGAGCAATATCGACAGGTTCCACGATGCGGTCGAGGCGGCGCGCGAGGAGCGCGGGCGCCAGGTGGCGAAGTTCGGCGACCAGCGCCTGCCGATGGTGCACCCGGAGCACTTCAATCGCGCAGCGTTCCTGGCCGCGGAGCTGGAGGCCAAGCGCATCTGCGACCGCAACACCCAGGCCGGCAAGCTCGACTGGTTTGTCATCCTGACCGAGGAGCTGCTCGAGGCCGCGGCCGCGCCCGACGACGGAGCCCTGTACAAGGAGCTGATCCAGCTCGCCGCCGTGGCGCTGTCCGCGGCCGCCGACGGGGCCCGCCGATGAACATCCGCGAGGCGTGGCGCATCAAGGATTCCTTCGATAGGTACGTGAAGTCGCCAGTCGGAGTCCTCATGCCGGGGCTGTGCTGCGAGCACGACGACATCGACGGCGCGCAACTGGCCGTCAGGTCCGCGATGGCGCATCGAGCCGGCCGCCCGGGTGCGCGGCCGCTGCCGCTGCCCGAGCCCGCCGGCAACGGACCGGCCAAGGAGCCGGAGTTCGCGCAGCGGTCGGCCGAGTGGCACGCCGCCAGGCGCGGACGGCTGTCGGCCTCGCTCGTCGGCGCCGCCGTTGGCATCTCGAGCCACCAGACGCCGCTCGCCCTGTACCGGCAGCTCGTCGGCGAGACCAAGCCGTTCACGGGCAACGCCTTCACCCGCTGGGGCGCCTCGCTCGAGGACCGGGCGCGCGCGGCCTGGGAGGGGCTGACCGGCCGGCCCGTGGACGACGCCGGCTTCCAGCTCCACGCCACCGAGCACTGGCTCGGGTGCTCGCCCGACGGCCTGGTGCCCGGGCGCGACGGCGAGTACGAGGACGGCGGCGTCGAGCTGAAGTGCCCGTACAACGAGGGCAACTGTGCCACGGCCGAGGTCGGTCCCGCCGGCATCGAGCCCGCCCACGTTGCCCAGGTGCTCTGCTGCATGGCCGTCACCGGACGGCGGTGGTGGGACCTGGCGTACTACCGGCCGGACACGGGGCCGCGCGGCGAGATGCACGACGAGCGCATCACCATTTGGCGGTACCGGGACTCGCCAGAGCTGGCCGCAGCGTGGGCGGAAATCCTGGCGCGCTGCCGAACGTTCTTCTCCTGCGTGGTGATGCGGTCGCCGCCGCCCAAGGGTCGTCCGCCGATGATCGCGCTGCCGGCTCCGATACTGGTGACCGAGGCCACACGGCCGAACGGAGGGTGACGCCGTGATCGAAGCGATCTCGCCCAGGGACCGCATGGTCATCGCCCTCGACGCCGCCACTGCGACGGGGTACGCGGTCCGCCACCGCGACGGGCTGATCGCCAGCGGCACCGAGCCGTGGGACGGCATGGACATCGACGATCTCCTGCCGCGGGAGGGGGCCGCGCCGCTGGACGTGTACGTTGTGGTGGAACGGCCGTTCGTCGGCGTCGTGGGCGGCGACGGCGCGGGGGGCACGGGATGGAACGGCGTCGGGCGCGACGGTGTTGTGAACCAATGCGGCCGGGTCGGGTACGTCACGAGCACCATCGCGAGCATGGTGCTGGGTGCCAGCTCGGTCCGGTGGTGGATGCCGCTAGCCACGCAGTGGCGCCCCATGCGCAAGCTGCCGCGCAACGGGCAACTGGCCAAGGCGGAGTGCCGCCGGCGATGGCCGGACGCGCGCACCACGGACGAGGCCGAGGCGCTCGAGATCCTGATGGCGACCGAGGAGAACCTGGGCACCATCCACTGGTGCCAGCGCCCGTGGGAATCCGCCAGCACTAGGAAGGGTTGAACCACCATGAGCTTCTGGTCCTCGATGATGTTCTGGAGCAACCCGCGGCCGGCCTTGCCGGCGCCGCGCTCGCTCGAACGGATGCAGTACGAGTCCGACCGTGACGAGTTGACCGAGGCGTGCATCGCGTTCATCGAGAAGAACGGCTGCCTGCCTACCGGCTTCTTCATCCGCAACGTTGGCGATCAGACACAGTTGCACGTACCCGGTAATGGCGCGTTCAATATGGACGCCAAGACGTTGTTCTACGTCATTTCGCACGACTACAGGTTTGGCCTGTTCGCCGCGTTCGCGCGCCACTTCACGGCCAGCATCCGTCCAGCGATGGGGGAGTGATGGCGCAGGAACCGTTCCAGGTGTACGCCGCCGACCACGCCCGCCTCGCGATGGCCGTGGTGGCCGGGCTGCGCGCCGGCGACGGCGACGGTCCCCGGGAGCCCGGCCTGGCCGAACAGCTCGTGGCGTCGTGCCAGGGGTCGGACACCGCCATCGGCGTCGGCGGCGCCTGGGCGCCGCTGGTGCTCGGCAACGGCGACCTCTGGCGGTACGACCAGGCGGTCGGCATCTGGCGCCGCATCCCGTCGCACGACGTCCGGCGCGAGGTGATGCGCCTGTCGTCGGTCGCCGTCACCGTCACCAAGACGGGCAAGGCCGCGCCGCTCATCATCACGTCGGCGCTCATGGAGGCCGTCGTCAAGATGGTCGAGGTCATGGCTGAGCGCGTCGACTTCGACGAGGCGCGCCCGGGCATCGCGTGCGCCAACGGCTTCGTGGACCTGACCGGCGACGCCGTGGTGCTGCGCAAGCCGCGCGCGGACGACTACGCCCGGCACGTCGCCGGCTGGACCTACGAGGCCGCCGCGCCAGCGCCTCGCTGGGACGCATTCCTGGCCGACGTGTGGCAGGGGGCGAAGGACGCCGTCGAGCGCCAGCGGTTCCTCGAGTGCTTCCTGGGCGCCTGCCTCGCGGGCCAGGCGTGGCACCACGCCCGGGCCGTCATCCTCCTGGGCGACGGCGCCAACGGCAAGTCCGTCCTCTGCGACGTGGTGGCCGGCATGTTCCCGCCGGGGTCCGTGTGCTCGGTCGCGCCGCACGCCATGGCCGAGCGGTTCCGGGCCACCTCGCTCGTCGGGGCCAAGCTCAACCTGGTGGCGGACATGCCCGTCGGCGAGCTGAAGGAGTCGGGATCGCTCAAGCAGATCGTCGCCGGCGACCCCATCGAGATCGAGAAAAAGTTCAAGGATTCCTTCGTCTTCCGGCCGACATGCGGCCACATCTTCTCCACCAACCGGCTGCCCATGGCCACCGACCACAGCCGAGGGTTCCTCCGTCGCTGGGTGGTGCTCAAGTTCGGCCGCAACTTCGAGGGCAGCGGCATCAACCGCGAGCAGCTCGTGCGGTCCATCGCCGCGGAAACGCCGGCCATCGTGGCCCGGTGCGCGGAGGCTTACATGAGGGCACGCGGGTATGTGATCCCGCCCTCGTCCGAGGAGGAAATGGACGAGTGGCGCCTCGACAACGACCAGGTGCTCGCGTTCCTGGACGAGCACTACGAGCGCATCCCGCCGCCGCACACCGACGACGAACACTTCCCGGAGACCATCCGGGCCATCTACGGCCTGTACCGCCCGTGGGCCATCAACCACGGTCACCGGCCCTGCCAAATCCGCACGCTCTCACGGCGTGTGGGGGAGATCGTGCCATGGAAGAGAACGGACCAGGGTCGCGTTTTTGCGCTACGCTTCTCGAAGCGGAGCTAGAGCCCAACGGGGCGACGGTGCTGGCCGCGGTCGTGCGCGGACTCCGGACGCTGGTGCACCCGTCTAGCGACCTGCGCACGGACAAGTTCCGGGACATCCGCGAATCGAACCACGCTGGCAAGCGCACACGCCTGTACCGCGCGTGGTCCGTGGACGCGGCCTGGAACGGCATGGTGCCGCTCGAGGCCAGGCTGCACGACGGCGCGCCGGGATGGGCGCTGGACGCGCAGTGCGCGGCCGCCCGCTGGTGCCTCCTGTTCACGGGCCAGGACCCGTGGAAGCTGGTGGTGGTGGATGCCGACGCCGGCCAGGAATGGCTCGCCCTCGCCGCCCGTTTACCATACGATCAGCGGTCGCAGATGTTGGTGCGCGTGGTGCGCGACGGCATCGTGTACCTGGACGCCAGGGCGTCCGACCTCGTTGCGAGCGGGGTGAGCGTGCGGGTGGTGCCGGTATGAGTCGTCGACGATCGGGTGGAGTTGGTGGTCAGATGGGGACGCTCACCATCGATGAGTCGGATGCGGTGTTCGCGATTGGCGGAAGCGGCCCCGAGCCCGCGCCCGCGCCCGCGCCCGCGCCCGCGCCCGAGCCCGAGCCCGCGCCCGAGCCGGAACCGGAACCGGAACCGCTCGACGCGTACTTTACGATTGTGGCCCAACCGGGTGACGATTCAATCGACGCGGTAGCGGTCCTTCCGCCGGCCAACACCCTCGCTGCGTCCATGGCCACCATCCTCGGCTGCGAGGGGATCAACATCGAGGCCCGCGTCGTCGCTGCTGCCGCCGTGTTCCTGACCGACGGCCACGGGGTGTACGACCTCAAGGGCGTCGGCAAGTGGTGCGGCATCCGGAACGACGAGCTGGCGCGCGCCAAGACCGGCATCCGCCGGGCCAGTTCCAAACTGCCGGGGTTCCCGGTGAGGGTTTTCAACGAGCGCGGGACACTCCGTCTCGCCGTGGAGGTTGCGTGAGCATCGATCCGGAAAAGCTCTCGAAGTTCTTCGACACCCGCATGGACGAGCTGGTGGGGGGCGGTGAGGACGAGCAGTTGCTCTCTGAGTGTGGCGCCATCGTGGTCCCGCACGACTACGTCCTGCTCGAGGCGATCAGCTTCACCGAGGCGTACAGCCGCTTCAACAAGGGCCTGGACGGCAGCACCAACCGCCCCGATGTGCGGCACGCGCTCGCCTACCGCATCCGCGCCATCGGACCCGGGGCGCAGGAGCCGGGGTTCCAGGCTGATCCCGGCGACTACGCCATCCACATCTCGTCCGCCGGCGACCCGCTGCACCCGAACGCGAAGAAGACCTCGTTCATCCTGGTGCGCGCGAAGGACATCTGCTGCGTGCTCGAGCGCGACAAGGTCGAGCAGCTGGCGGACGGGGTGGCGCCGGGGGTCCGCGTGTCCAGGGAGTCCGAATGAGCGACGCCACGGTCCTCGTGCTGCTACTCACGGCTTACCCGGTAGCCCTGTACTTCGCAATCGCTGTCCTGGACGCGGGATTCGACCGATGAATGGACCGCCGTACAAGGTCCGCGCCAGTTGCGGCCACATCGTCGAGGTGTCCGGCGACCTGTGCGCGGCGTCTGAGGCGCCGTGCCGGCCGGGGTGCAATGGGGCGGAGGATTCGACGCGGCCTCTCGTGTTCGCTCCCGGGTCGACCAGGCTGTTCCCGTACCAGGGGCCACCAATGAAGTACGACTTGAAGCCCTTCTTCATCGTGACCAAGGCGGTCCGGTGATTCATGTGACGATCATCCAAGTGGACTAGGACCCGGGCGCAATACCCGGGAATGCGGGTTCGATTCCCACTCGTCACCTACCGGCTCCCCATATCTCGCGGATGCGCTTCGTCGCCTTCTCGTAGCTGTCGCGGTAGTTGTCCGAGGCGGCGCGACCCTCCGAGTCCGACCACTGGCCGGCCTTCAGGAACCTGACGCGCGCCTTCTCCAGCCGGCGCAGCTCCCGGTTCAGCTGCTCGTCCGCAGCCATGCGGTAAATCCCCGGCCCGAGCGCGCGCACGTATGCGGTGGCGTTCTCGGCCGGCGTGCCGTGCGCGATGGCCGGCGTCATCACCGACCGCATCCAGCCCGGTCCCATGGACAGCACGATGTGGGCGGCGGACTTCATCACGACCTCGGTCGGGCTGTCGAACTCGGTCCAGATGAGTCGGCCGTACCGGGTCTCGCCCGACTTGGCCTCGAGCACAGCGTCCATCAAGATGTTCCGGCCGACGTCCGGCGTGTCCGTGATGCCGAGCGCCACAAGGGGCGAGAACCCCCGCGTGGGTACGACGTAGTCCGAGTCGCCGGCGCGCACGGCCGCCGCCAGGTGGTCCGGCCGGATGGCGCGCTCCATGCCCGAGTCGCGGTCCCGTTCGGCGGCCTTCTCGGAGAAGCTCTGCACCGCCTGGGACAGCGCCGGGTTCCGGCCGGCGACCTCGCCCGCCATCCACGTCGCCTTCACCGGGTACGCCGCGAAGGTCCAGAGGCCGTACCGCTGGAGCGCCGCCGCCGCCACCGGCAGGTCACGGTAGTCGAGGCCGAACCGGAGCGAATGGGCGAGCGCTTCGCGCCGGTGCTCCCGGAAGAAGTCGTCCAGCTGCTTCTGGCTAGCGCCATTGGTGTCCAGGCCGATCTCGTCCGCCTTCCGCTTGGCCGCGCGACGGAAGAAGGCCAGCCGGTTCGCGTGGTCCTGGGCGCTCCACGCGCGCGAGAACGCGCCCCGGAACAGCTCGCCCGGCTCCACCGCCCACTCGAGGCCGCGCAGGAACCGCTCACCCGGACCGATGTCGGGCGCGAGCACCCGGGCCCGGAAGCGTGGTGCAACGTTCTCGACCGAGGCCGCCTTGGCCGCCGCCCGCACCATGTCGTCCGGGTCCCAGCGGAGGGCCATCTCGACCGCGTCCGCCGCCGCGCCCATGCCGTCGATGTACTCGCCGGTGAGCCGGGCGTCCCACGCGGACAGCGGCTTCTTGGCGCGCCACCTGGACAGGTCGCGCAGGCCGCGGACGACGTCCAGCGGCGATCCGCCGTCCATCATCTGCATCAGGCCGTTGCCGACCCAGGCGTTGAAGTGGGCGGCCGGGTTCGCGATGACCTTGCCCTTCTTGACCGACGCCATCGCACGCGACCACCCGCTGCCGACCTGATCCAGTGCCAGCTCGAGCGCGCGCGCGTCCTCCAGGCGCACCACCATGCCGCGCAGCGGACCCCACCGGCCCTCGTCCGGCATCTCGATCCAGAGGCCGCGCCGCGACGGCGATCGGAAGGCGGCCAGGTTCTCGGCCCGGCCGGACTGCGGCAGGAACGGGCTGCGCCTACCAGCGGGCACCAGGTCGTACGGCAGGCGCGCAGCCGGCGTGTCCAGGTACGCGGCGAGGGCCCGGTCCTGGACGGCCTTCTGCGTCACCTCGGCGGCGGCCTTGGCCCGGACGCCGGCGTCGTCCGCGAGCAATCGCTCCAGGACGCGCGCCGTCTCCGGCCCCGAATACTTGCCCTCGGACATCATGCCCACGGCGCGCAGCACGTACGGCTGCGACCCGACCGCCGCCGCGCCCGCCACCGCCTCGAAGTCGCCGCCCGCCTGCGCCGCCTTCGCCACGCGCGCCCGCGCGGCCGCGTCGCCTGCGCCCATCGCCGCCGCCCGGAAGGACTTCGCCTGGCCCACCGAGCCCGCCAGCCGGGAGCTGGTCGCCAGCCGGCGCGCCGCGTGCGAGCCGCCGCCCTTCATGAACTTGCCGGCCGCCGCGGGCAGCGCCGCCAGCGCCAACTGCTCGGGGCTCTCGAGCACGATGGTGCGCGGGTCGGACACGGCCCGGATGCCGCCGGCCACCATGGACTCGCCCACGCCCTTCGCGAACCGTCCGACTGAGCGCGCCGCGTCGCCGGGCTTGGTGATACCCATGGCTGTCTTGGCAGTGCCCACGGCGGCGTCAGCGCCCACCTGAGCCAGGCCGCGGAAGACGTCGCCCAGGCCACGCTTCGTGTTCTGGTACGTCGAAGACTGCCGCTTCTTCGTCTGGGCGGCGCCGTACGGGTCGGCGATCTCGTCCGAGGTCAGGCCGAGCTGGTCCCGCCAGGGTTCGCCCGTCGAATACTCGAACAGCCGTTTGCCCGTATCCGACGTCTCCGGGTCCATCAGGAGCGAGACGTCGCGCCCGACGGCGGACGCGGCCACGTTCAACGGATTGCCCCGTCCTATGCGCTCGAACAGCTCCTTGGCGCTCTCCGACGGCTGGTTGCGCGCACGGAACGCGGCCCACTCGCGCGCGATGGGGCCGTCGTCCGCGTCCTCGGGCAACGGCGGCGGATCCTCGCCCGTCAGCAACCACTCGTACGCCACGCGCTCACCGCCCCGACACGGCGTCGGCGTACTCCATCTCGATCAGCCGCTGGGACGCGCCCTGCTTGATCATGTTCGCGATCCGCCGACGTCGCGCCGGCGGCAGGTCACGGATGCCGGGCACGAGCTGCTCGGCCTGCTCCATGTCGCGCACCATCATCGTCATGCCCACGAGCGGGTATATCTCCTTCGCCGCGAACGGCGTCAGTGGACCCTGCTTCGGCGTCGGCGGCTCGCGCGCGGCCATCGGCTGGGCGACCGGGCCGGTGGGCCCAGGCTGCCCCTGCGCCCCGGCCAGACCGCTGATGCGCTTGGCCAGTGAGTCGGACACAGCGTAGCCCGCGTCCACCTCGGCCAGCTCGGCCATGGCGGTCGCGTACCGGCTGGCGTGCCCGGACAGGCCGCTGATGCGCTTGGCCAAGGAGTCGGACACCGCGTCGCCGACGCCGGCCTCGGCCATGCCGGCTGCGTGGCGGCTCGCGTGCTGGGGCCCCATGGCTTCCTGCTCGGCTTCCAGCGCCGACTGCTCGTCCGGCGGGCGCGCGGGTGCGAGGCGCTTCGCGTCCGCGGCGTTGCGCTGGGCGATGGCGGCACCGGCGCGCTCCAGCTCGGTCGCCGGCCGCGGCGCGATGAAGCGCAGGATCTCGTCCACGTCGTCGACCGTGGCACTCGGGTCGTTCAGGGCGCGCACCATGATCTCGCGGCTGGCCTCGGGCAGGGCGCGGATGGCGGCCAGGTTGGCGGGGTCGCGCGCGAAGCGCTCCTTGGCGGCCTGTGGCGAGTCGGAACGCTGCTCGGCTGGGGGCGGTCCGCCAGCGGGCGGCTGCTCCGCCGGGGCGGGCGCGGCCGCGCGCGGAACGTTCGCCGGGTCGACGGCGTTGTCGGTCACCATCTTGCGCAGGCGCGCCTTCTGGGCGTTGTTCATCCCGTTGACGATCTTGACCAAGTCCTCCGGCTTGGCGCCATCCGGGATATCGACGCCAACCTGGGGCAGGAGCGCGCCGTACGTGTCAACGAACTCCTGGGCGCCCTGGATGGTTGCCTGCGGCGTGCCGGGCGAGCGTCCAGAGGTATCGGGCGAGCCGTACCGCGAGGCCATGATGGCGCGGTCGAACTCGGCGCCGGCCGCGCCGCGCGCGGCCTTCTCGGCGTCCAGCTGGGACTTGGTCTTGCCCGCTCCGCCCTTGCCCTTCTTCTGGGCCGCGAGCAGGCGCGCCATCGCGTTCACCTCGGCGGCGGATGCGTTCGCGAGCAGGGACTCGATCTGGGCCGCGGTCAGCTCGGTGCCGAGCTGCCGCTCGACCCGGGCCATCCCATCCTCGTCGATGCCGGCCTGGACCTTGGTCCGGCGGGTGTCAGTCTCGACGGACTCGGCGGCGGCGGCGCCCTTGCGCTGCTCGGTCGCGTGCGATTCGGCGGCGGTGCGGTCGGCGTCGGTCTGGCGGCGAGCGGCAGCGAGCGCGGAAACGATCGCGCCCTCGGCCTCCGCGCGCGAGATGGTGCCGCCGCTGACGGCCACCAGCTCCTCGGCGGCCTCGGCCACGGCGCCGGGCTCCTCCAGCGCCTTCAGGGCGGAAGCGCGCGCGGCGCGAGCCCCCTCGGCGGCGGCGGTCGGCGGGCCCTCGAGCCCATCGGCGGCGTCCGTGGCCCGCATGGCGGATTCGGTGCCGGCCTTGGCGCGGCCGGCGGAGCGGCGGGCGAGGTCGTCCGCCATGACGAGCGCGCGCTTCCGACGCTGGTCCTCGTCCGACAGCTTACCGCTGGCGATCTGCTGATCGATGCTCTTGACGTAGGCGCCGGTGGTGGCGTCGTCGTTCTTCTGTTTCGCCGCCTCGCGGCCGCTGCGCTCGGTGTCCAGCCGCTGCTGGAACGCCTGTTGCTCGGCGTTCAGCCGGTGCCGGTCGGCCTCGAGGAGCTGGCCGGGCAGCTGCTGCGCCTGGCCGGCGAGCGCCATCGTCAGGGCGAGGGCGCGGTCGCGGCGGCGTTGCTCGGCGTCGGGGTCGGCGAAGAGGGCCATCAGTTACCACCGCCCATCGGGCCGGGCAGGTTAAGATCCTCCCACCAGGTTCCGGAGTTGGTCGTGCCGGAAATCTCTCCGGAGTCGCCGGTGTGGGTGAGGATGTAGTAGATGTTGCCGTCCTCGTCCTCGTACTTGGCCCAGGATTGGTTCGGGTCGTTGCTGGGCACGTTCTCGATGAGTCGCGAACCGTGCGGCAGATCGCTCGGGCTGGACAGAACCGCTCCGCCGGGCGGCGGGCTGCCGATGTCAACGCCGGGCGCATCCTCTCCGGGTGCGTCGTACTCGTCCGACGGCGGCGCGTCGGTGGGGCCAGTTCCGTACAGGCCGCTCAGCATTTCGAGGATCATGTTCTGCTGGGCGGCGTCGAGCACCAGGCCCTGTTGGCCCTGGAGCAGTTGGCCCGCCTGCGCGATGGCGGCGAGGCGGTCGCGCTCGGCGTCGCGCTGGACCTGCCAGATGTCCTGGTTCGCGAGTCCGGCGAGCTGGCCCTGGAGGTCGGACCCGAGCTGCGCCAGGGCGCCCGACTGGCCGAAGCCGCCGGCGCCGAGCTGGGCCGCGAGCTGCCCCTGGCCGAGCTGGCTCTGGTGCGAGTAGTTCTCGAGGATGGCCTGCTCCTGGGCGGCCGTGTCGTAGCCGCCGTTGAACAGCTCCGCGATGGCGTCCATGAGCGCCTGCTCGTTGCCCTCGAGACTGGCACCGACCTCGAGCGGATTCTCCTCGAAGTCGTCAGCGTCGTCGTCGGTCAGCATGCCGCCGCCGACATTTGGATCGACGGTGTGCCCGCCGACGTTGCCCGGCGTGTTCAGGAGCATGTCCTCGACGCTGGTCGGGGTCTTGGTGGCGTTCGCGTTCACGCTACTGGGCGCGCGCGGCGAGCCGACCTCGAGCCTGGACCATCCCGGTTGCGGCGCCGGAGCCTGTGCGCCGGACGGTCCCGCCGGGCCGCCTGGTCCACCGGGCGCGCCCGGGGCGATGGGCTGCGGCGCCGGCGGCTGGCCGGGCGGCTGCGCCGGAGGCTGGCCCCAGCGGGCGACGGACCGGCGACCGTACATCGAGATGGGTGCCCCGCGCCCGAGGCGCGGCGCTGGGCTACGCTGCATGGCCCCAGTATAGGACCAGGTAGGCCCGTTCCACAACGGTCGCGGCCACGGCCCCCAGGGTCACGTACCCGGTGTCGCTGGCGGTCTCGACCGCCGATGCGTCCACGGGCGCGTTCCCCTGGCTCCGCGACTGGGTGGCGGAGTTGCTGCCGGCCATGGCGGCAGAGATGTGGGTGGTCGCGTCCAGAACCACGTCGGCGGTGACGTTGCTGGCCGACCCGGTGCGCACGTTGCAGAAGTCGTACGATAGGATGGTGCCCGTGCGGCCGGACAGCGCCAGCCGCCGGCCGGTTGCTGGCGTCCAGTTGCGCGGGAACGGCAGGACCTCGAACGTCCGGCGGGCGGCGGCCGCAGTGGCGGCGGCGTCCAGGTCGGCGGTGGCGGCGGCGAAGAATGCGTTCGGTCCGCTGATGGTGATCGTGTCCCCGTGGGCGATCTTGTACGCCTGGTAGTCGGCCGGCGTGGGCGCGGCGGACTGGTGGGTGCAGTCGATCTCGGCCACCACGCGAGCGTGCGAGCCGGCGGCCGGGGCGGACACCGTGAACTCGTACTCGGTGGAGGCCGCGGCTCGGACGGCCGCCTGCGCCGAGCCGCCGGTCGCCTCCTCAGTCACGTCGGCGGGCGCGGTGGCGGTCACGTTGCGCCAGTTGGTCAGCGTCGACGACAGCGTCACAACGTCGGACTGGTCGCTCACCACGCGCAGGCGCGCCGCGCGCACGTCGTACGCGAACGGGGCCTTGATGTACACCGTGCGCTCGCCGGCTCCGTCGGCGGTGGCAACATTCCCGAACTCAATGATGGCGGTGAAGTGCGTGAACACCCGGCGCTGCACGTCGCGCACGTGCGCCTGCACCCGGTCGACCATGGCGTTCCACTCGCCGGTGTCGAAGGTGCTGCCGTCGGCGAATCCGCTCGCGAAGGCGTACGACGGGTACATCAATCCCTCCGCGGGGGCGCGCGCACGACGATGCCGGCGGACGCATACAGATTACCAGAGGTGTCCGTCGTCGACAGCACCAATCGGTACCGGACGCCGGGCAGCAGGACGTAGTGGTCCGTGCCGCTCGCGACCCAGAGCTGGTCCGACTCGGAGCCGGGGGTGGTGATGGCGCCGCCGCCGGTGGCCGAGATGGTCGGACTGTCGTCGTCCTGATCCAGCAGCGGCAAGATATTGCTGTCCGCGCTCCGGAGCGCATCGTTGTCCCACGGCTCGAGCTTGGCGGTCGCGACGCCGGCGACCACGCCCACGGTGGAGCAGGCGATGGCCTCGACGATCGCGGGCCGGTCGACCTGGATCGGCAGGCCGCGCAGCAGGATGTCCGTGCTCGCCACCAGCGCCTCGACGCCGAAGGAATACTGGACGCCGTTGGCGCCGCGCGTACCGTGTTCCTCGGCCGACAGCACGGCATCGTACGATGCGACCAGGTTCACCAGCTCGGAGTCGAAGTCGGCCTCGGTCGGTGTGTTCGGCAGCGCCACGTTACCCCCTTGGCCGCGACGGGTACGCGCCGAAATCGATGGCGCGCGGCTCGGTGGCCACGATGCGCCCGGCGCCCGCGGCCTGGACCTCGAGCAGCAGGTCGCGCGTGGTCAGGTGCCGGTCGACGCGCCCAACCAGGCGCTCGGGGCTGGCGTGCACGACGGACCCGGGCGCGGCCCAGTTGGTCGTGCCAACGATGGCGCCCTCGGTGTGGCTGACGGCGATGCCAAGGCTGTCGCGCGCCGACCGGTCGCCCAATCGGACCGCGGTGCCGTCGGTCTCGATCTCGATCTCGCGCAAGTCGGGCCGGTCGAGCGACCGCTCCCGAACGATGGTGCCGCCCCAGAGACCGTCGGCCAGGTCGTCGTCGTCGCGCACACCCTCCCACGCCACCAGCTCGGGCCCAGGGTTGCTGCCCGGCGTGCTCAGGAGCGCCAGTTGTCGGCCGGAGCGGTCGGCCATGGTGGCGCACACCTCGAACGCCGCGCCGGCGGCGGCGAGCAGTTCGCACCAGGTGACGGAACCGGCGACGGGGTCCACCCAGCAGGAGCGGTTGGACTCAGGGGGCACCACCCACAGTCCGCCGTCGGCGCCGATGAGTTTGGCCGACTGACGCAGGTTGTCGGGACGGTACGCTGCCGGCGTGCGCAGCGGACCGCGCGGCTCGAGGATACTGATGCCGTCGTCGTCGGCGGTGTCGATCAGTCGGATGCCGTCGGCGGTCAGGCCCCAGACCCGGCCGAGCGCCGTGGCCGTGCCGTCCTCGGTGCACGGGTGGTCGGACACCTGGGTGAAGATACCATTGACGAGCTGGCCGGCGGCGGCGGCCTGGCGCGGCAGCGCCCACACGCCGTCGGAGCAGCAGACGAAGAGCGTGCCCTCGGCGCCGACGTGCAGCGCCACGATGCGGCCGCCGGGAACGTTCACCCGGTTGTTCCGGCTGAACGCGCGCGGCAGGAGCGGGTCCGAGAAGAGCAGGAACTCGTTGTCGGCGGCACACAGTCGGCCGGCCCAGCCCACCACCGGACCGGACGGTGGCACGCTCTCGACGCCCAGGGACCGTACCCAGCCGTAGGTGGGCGAGACCATGCGGCGCGGGTGGACGCCGGCGTACCCCCACAAGAGCGGCAGGCCGCGGGCGCCGACGACGACCTGTCCGGCGACATGGGCCACGTGGATGCGCGGCGGATCGGTTGGGCAGTAGCCCCAGTCGGTGGCGCAGAGCAGCGTCCGGTAGTATTCGTCGTACGTGCGCACGGATACCAGGCCGGTGCTCGTCGACATCCGGAACACGTGGTGGGTGAACTCGTCCGAGTTGTCCGGGCGGACCGAGAACCCGCCGATGTGGCGCGATCCGGCCGCGTTCACCGGTGCGCTGGCCGCGCCGGCGAACCCGTTGCGCACGCGCGCGTACCCGGCCTCGTCCGCGGGGACGGCGTTCCGGCCCAGGAAGTTCGGTCGTCGTCCGGTCATACGTTGTTCGCCGCGATACTGGGTGCCGCGACCGCGGCGTAGTTGCCGCCGCCGGAGTTGCCGACGAAGGCGCAGGCGTTCAGCGCCGCGCCAGCGGTGACGGTGCCGCTGATGTGGTTGCCGGAGAAGGCGTGGTCGCCGCCGGCGGAAATCGTGACGTCGCCGATGTCGCACCCGTGGAACGAGGACCGGAACCCCGACGTGACGATCAGGTCATCGATGCGGCACGAGGAGAACCGGCTGTCCGAGATGCGCAACGCCGGGATGTCGCCGATGAGGTTGCAGTTGGCCGCGAACACCTCGCTCACGGTCGAACCGTGCGACAGGAGCGGGCCGGCCGTGCCAACGAGCACGCAGCCCTCGAGCCATACCAGGGCGTCGTCGATGGACAGGCCGGTGTCCGGCGCATCCGATCCCGTGGCGAACACGTGGACGCCGCGCAGCGCGAGCGCCTGCGTGCCCGTGGCGCGGACGGCGGCGCCGAGCCCCGGACGAATGGACAGCGGGCTCCAGCCGTACCCCACCAGCTCGAGTCCGGAGTGGCCGTCGTCAAGATCCAGCGGCGCCGACAGCTCGATCGGGCGCACGAGCGCGATCCGGGCGGCAGTGCGCAGCGTCACCGTGCCCACGTCCAGCGGGTACACGGCGGTCTCGCCCACCGCAGCGATCTCCCCCAAGGCAGCCAGCAGCTCCTTCTCCGTGGCCACATGCCGCTCGAACAGCGCGCCGAACGGCTGCTGCGCCAGCGACGCCTCCCACGGGGCGCGGAACGGCGGCGCTAGGCCCAGCGTCGCGGGTGCCACAGGCGCCTCCACAGCTCGATGCGCTCGTTCTGCTCGTTCCAGATCCACAGGGCCTGGTGCTCGTACGCACCACGCGGGGCGTTCCCGATGCCCGAGCGCGGGGTGTCCAGTCCGGCGCCCACCAGGGATTGCAGGTGCTCATCCCGGAGCTGCTCCAGGGCGGCCTGGCGCGGGTTGCGCTCGAGGCTGATGAGCTGGAGCGCGGCCTCCAGGCAGCACAGCTCCTCGAACTGGGGGTCGGTCCAGAGCGCGTTGCCCGCCCCGTCCTGCACGAGCTGGTCGCCCGCGGTCGGGCTCTCCGGGTACACGGGCGCGCGCACCGCCAGCACCTCGAGCGACAGGCCGGACTGCTCCAGCGGCGCGTCGCCGGCGCCCATGCGGCCGGCGCGCAGGGCGTGCCGCAGGGTGCCGCCGGAGATCACCTGGACGCCGCGCACCAGGAGCAGCTCGTACGCGGTCATGGCAACCCGGCCGTTCGCGTCCGTGGTGCCCGACACCGTGATGTCGAACGCCCGGCCGCCGCGGCTGGCGTACTGGCGAGCGGCCTTGGGCACGCCGACGCGCAGGGCGCGGTCGACGGCGGTCACATCCCAGCGCTTGAGGTTGGGGTCGTCCACCAGGCGGGAGACGTGGGTGCGCGCCAGGGCGACGGTCATCGCCATGCTGGTTTACCGCCGGCCACGGGGCGCCGCGCCCATCTGAAAGTGCTTCTTGCCGCCGCGCTTGAAGGCGAACCAGTCCCGGCGCTCCCTCTTGGCGTCCTCGCTGACCGAGGTCAGGGACGACTGGCGCTCGCGCGCGGCGATCTCGTCCGCGAACACGAGCTGCGCCGCCACGGACTGGCCCACGAAGCCGCGCCGGTTGTTGCCCCAGAACACCTTCGGCCCGTAGTCCGCGCCGAGGGAGCAGAGGTACTTCCGGATGCGGTTGCCCGCGGCGAACACGCCGCCGCGCGACAGCGGGATCTTGATCGGCACCAGCTCGTACACGGAGCACGTGCCACGGACGATGCGCACCTCGAGCGCGGGCTCGGACCCGGTGCGGGCGCCCACGTCGTCGAAGTACCGCTCCGCCTGCTCCTTCAGCCGGACGGGCGAAATCTCGCGCAGGCCGCGCGCGCGCACGCGCTCGGTGTAGGACTCGATGGCCGATGCTCGGTTCAATCGCTGCTCCTGCAAATGGGCGAGGGCGGCCGTAGCCGCCCCCACCGTACCACCGTCAGCCAGCGACCACCAGGGCCGCCGGGGCTATCAGGTCGTGGTCACGCCGCTGTACAGGCCGAGGCCGTTCCGGCGCTTCCAGTGGAGGTTGAACGCCCCCCAGATCTGCGCGTCGTAGTCGAAGGTCGCGCCCGACGGGATGAGGTTGATCGAGTTCGCCGAGTGCGGCGTGGGGCCGCCGTCGCCCTCGTCCAGCCAGTCGCGGAAGACGCGGATGGCCACGTCGTCCGTGTTCAGCGCGTACGCCAGCGTCATCGGGCAGTTCGGGTCGACCATCCAGGGCTGCCCCTGGAACTCGAGGTCCGTGTCCCGCTCGCCGGTCTTCGCCGTGCGGCCAACGTCCATCTTCTGGCCGGGCATGAACCGGCGCTGGCCGACCAGCTCGTCGCCGTAGAACCGGCGGAGCCGGGGGTGGGACACGATCAGGTTCGGGTCCTGGCCACGCTTGACGCCGACCGTCTCGAAGAGGGCGTTCAGCTCGCTCTCATCGAAGTCGCCGCCGCCGGCCGCCTGACGGGTCGCCTCCCACCCGTTCGAGGTGTAGGTGATGCCGTAGAGGTCAGCCGCCGCCGCCGCCGCCTCGAGCGAGGCGAAGTTGTACGCGCCGGTGATGCCGACGAAGCGCACCTTGTCGCCAACCGCAGCGGTCGTCGGGCTGGCGCCGGCCGTGAGGCCGTACGGACCAGCGTTGCGGACCACCGTCACCGTGTGCACGATGCCGTCCGGGTCGATGTCGATCGCGGTCACCTCGAGGTACTCGTCGACCACGGCCGTCGAGGTCTCGTAGCGCGCGAGCCGGTCGCCGACGCGGATCTGGGCCACGTCGCTCATCTCGATGGTCGTCTGGGCGCCGGCCGAACCATCGAAGTCGGCCTCAGAGGTCGCGTCGACGGTGTGGACCGAGTCCGAGAACAGGAGGCAGTCGCGGACGCGCCCGAGCTTCGAACCGACGGCCTTGATCTGGTCCTCCATCAGGTCGATGCCCTCGCCCTCGCCGTCCGCCAGATGGATGAGCCGCGGGATGGCGAGCCGACCGAGGAGCGCGACCGGGTTGTAGGTGCCCTGGACGCCCGTCACGGCCCCGCCGGTGGCGAGGGTGCCGGAATCCTGGATGCCCTGGACGGCTGCGAACGCACCGCGCACGTCGACGATGCCGACGCGGCCGCCCTTGTTGATCTTCGGGAGCCGCTCGTACAGCGGCCCCGCCTCGTTCACCTGCTCGATCATGATGTCGTTGCCGAAGCGACCCATGAACTCAGTCATGTCGGCGTACGTGAAGGCCATCGATCAGAACCCCTTGCGAGCCGCTTGCTGCTTGGCGACGCGGTCGCGTTCCCACTGGAGCATGCCCTCGCGACCCCTCGCGTAGGACGGAGCCGGCGCCGGGGTTGCCCCCACGACCGGCTTGGATCCCGGCGGCGTCGCCACCTTGGGCACCATGCCCTCGGCGGCCGCGCGCGCGGTCGCAGGCTTCAGACGCTGCGCGACGACCTCGGCCGGCACCTTGCCGCCCTGGGCCACGTACAGCGCCGCGACCTCCTTCGGGTCGCAGCCGTGCTTGGACGCTGCCGCAACGATCGCCTGCGCCGCCTGTTCGGCGTTGGCACGGGCTCGCGCAGCTTGCGCCGCCACCGACTGCTGGGCTTGGGCCTCTTGGGCCGCCCGGAAGTTGGCCAGCTCGCGTTCGAGCTTCCGCAGCTTCGCACGCTCCTCGGGCTCACGCAAGCCTGGTTCGTCCGGATCGATGCCCTCCGACTTGAGCCGGGCGGCGAGCGCGGCGGCGCGGGCTCGCTCGGCCGCCAGCTCGTCGTTCAGCTCGGCGTTCCGATGGACGAAGTGGGTGGCGTGCTCCGCCAGCTCCTTGCCCGTGGACTTGAGCGTTTCGAGCTCACTCTTGAGGCGCTTGTAGCCGCTGCGCTTCGGCGGCGCCGCCGCGGCGGGATCGGGGACCGCGGGGGCCTCGGCGGGGGCAGCCGCGGGAGGCGGAGCCGCCGCCACCGGGGCCGGGGCCGGCGCCTCGGCCGGAGCCGGCGCCTGCTCGGCGCGCGCCGCGCGCGCTACATCCTTGGCCGCGCTAGCCGCCGCCGCCTTCTGTGCCGCCCATTCGCGCATCGCGTGCTCGCGGGACTGTGCCGGCGGGGTCGCCGCCGCGGCGGCCGTCGTTGCCTGATCAGGATCCATCCTTCGCCTCCAGGGCCTGTGCGGCCCGTTCGATCTTCACCGTTGAGATGTGGTGCCCGGGGCAGCGCTTGGCCTCGCTATGGGGCTCGAGCGGAACCCGGCGGCCGAGTCGGCGCCAGGCGTCGCGCACGGCCTCGACCGCGCCGGCGAACACGTGCTCGGGCGGCGCGGCAACCCGGCCATCGTGGCACAGGGCGACGCCCACCCGGGTCCGGTTGAAGCCGGCCTTGTGCGGGCTGGTGACGCCGACGTCGTGGATGCGGTGCACCGACCCGTCAGCGTCCACGAAGTAGTGGTACGGGAACAGCCTGAACCGCTCGGCGGCAACGGGGCTGCCGCGGTGGAAGGCGGCCGTGCGCTCGGCGTCGTTCGCGCCCGGCCATCGCAGGCTGCCGTCGGTCCGGCGCTCGAGCGCCACCGTGTTCCGGTGGATGACGATCGCCTCCACCGCGTCCGGCGGCCGGCTGTCGGACTTGCGGTACGCGCCGGCGAGGTGCGCCGATTCGATCACGGCGCCGCCGGCGGCGGGGGCCGGCCGCGGCCGAAGATCGCGAGCACCAGGTCCACCATCCGCCGGGCGAACCCGATGGCCTGGTCGTCCTTGGGGTCCTTGGTCCCCTTGGCGCGGGACTCGAGGAACACCAGGATCTCCCGGAGTGCCAGAGCCACGGTGAACGCCAGGGACAGGTAGACCGCGATGTCGGGGGACACGCCGTCCGGGACCGGGGCGAGCTGGGGCGCGAGAGGGTTCATCGGATCAACTCCCGAAGCAGTTGCTGGCGCCGACCATCACGGTGGACGCGATCACGAGGGCAGCGAGCGCCTGCACGAGGTCGCTCAGGAACTGGACCGAGACTTGCATACCGAACTCCTCTTGCCCAGCTACTTGCGGGGCTGTTTGGGCCGGATGAGGAGCAGCTTCGCGCGCTCCACATCCAGCTCGATCTCCTGGCCGAGGTACTGGCCCCAGGCCCCGAGCGACCGCTTGTCGATGGACAGGTACCCCACCCAGCCGTCGTCGTCGCCCTCGTAGGCGATGCCGGTGAGGGTGGCGCACACGTTGCCATCACCATCCGCAGGCATCGGGGTCCTCCACGCACGGCCCGAACGCGGACGCGAAGTGCTGGTCAGCGGGCAGGTCGTTGTACGCCTGGCGGCCGACGTCCAGGTGGTAGTGCTCCCACATATGGAGCAGCTCGTGCAGGAACGCCTCGCGCTCGAGGTCGACGGACCCGTCGGCCAGCGGCACCACCATCAGCCAGGGGCGGCCGTCGAAGGCGTACAGGCCGCGGTACCGGCCGCCGGGGTAGATGTCGACCGTGATCTCCGCCACGGCCACGACGTCCGCGAATCCGGTGATGTGCGGCGCCGCGCGCGCGACCAGCTCGTCGCCCTGGCGCAGGATGTCGCCGACGCCCAGGCCGTCGTTGGCCAGTATGCTGTAGCCCCACTCGGCGGACACGGCGTCGGACTCGCCCGGCCGATCGAGAAGGACGGAGCAGCCTTGGAGCAGGATGAGGTGGGCGACCGCGAGCGCGCGCATCATTGAATCCCTGCGGCGACGCACGCCGCGAGCACCGGCACGCCGGCGGAGTTGAGGTGGAGGTCGTCGGTCGTGTAGGCGTCGAGGATCTGCTCCTCGTCGACTGGGTCGGCGAGGCACGCGGCGGTCCCGATCAGCGTGATGCCCTCCTCGGCGACGATGAGCGCATTGAGGTCGTCGCGGTG
>ERZ1292625.251-Hain-H41-01um-R1-251-length-92443-cov-37_pt1 | contig 92443 bp, 126 predicted proteins | sample MGYA00564400_ERZ1292625 | MGnify/ENA primary metagenome ERZ1292625 (study PRJEB36523, sample SAMEA6512639) | groundwater metagenome | collected 2019-01-08 | study: AquaDiva: Metagenomics assemblies of 32 groundwater samples
GGTCGTCGCCGGGTCCTGGGTGGCCTCCAGCGACTCGACGATCGGGCGCTAGGCCTCGACGCGCGCGCGGGCGGCAGCGTCCTCACGCGCGGCGCACGAGCGGCACTCGGCCATGACCGGCGTGGGGAAGCCGAGCGCGTCGGGCGCGTAGTGGTAGCGGGTCTCGACGCGGGCGAGCGGGGCGGCGGGACAGAAGTCGGAGGACGGTCTCGAGAAGATCGCCGGCCGCGGGTACGTCGGGCCCTTCGGCGAGCTGACCTCCTGCGCGCAGTAGATCACGAACCGCTCGGCGCGGACGCGGTCGGCCTCGGCCTGGAGCCTCTCGGCCTCGCGGTCGACGACGGAGTAGCCTCCCTCGACGACGAGGACCTCCGCGACGATCCCCTTGATGGCGAGGACGATCGCGTTCTTCGCGGTGCGGAGGGTCGGGCGGACCTCGCGACCGTCGGTGAGGATCGCGATCGCCTCGTCGCGGTAGCGGCCGATCGCCTGACCGCGGCTGGTCTTCGCGAGCTCGATCTGGGCGGCGGTCGGGGCGGGGAAGGTGAGCATCGGGGTCGTCCTCCGCGGAGGCCGTCCGGCCTCTCGTGAACCAACTATCGCCCGTCTGCGCGCAAACGTCAAGCGGAGAACGCGTGAGGATCTCGATCGACCGTGCTAGCCTCCTCGGCCAGACGCCCCAGAGGCGCAACGAGGTGATCGTGAAAGTCCAGAGAGATCCCGCTCACGACGTGCTCGTCGTGATCCCCACCGTCGCTGATCCGGCGGTCCTCCTCCAGACGGTCGCGCGGATCGTCGCAGACGCGCGGAGCGAGCGCGAGCTCGAGGGCGGTCTTCGGATCGCGCTCTCGATCGCGATCAACACGTCGAACGCGGAGCACGCGTCGCGATCGACGAGCCAGATCGAGCGGATCTGCCACGAGTCGAGCATCGATCTCGCGATCTGGTCGGCGCCGTCGCCGGTCGGGTTCGGGACGGCGAACAACCGCGGGACGGTGGCGGCGCTCCTCCGGTGGGGCGGCCTGCCGGAGCTGGTCGTCTACCACAACGACGACGCGCACGTCCCTCGCGGCTGGCTCCGGCGTCTGCTCGACGCGCTCCGGACCGACGTCGTCCACGGGTACTCGGAGCCCTGGGACCCGACGAGCGGGAAGCGTCCTGACCGTCCGGCCGCGGCGTTCGGACCGATCGGGCTCGTCGGTCCGATCTCGAACCTGACCGCCGGGATCCAGCAGGTCCGGACGCTCCGTCGTCCGAACGGGTCCGACATCGAGTGGGACGGCAACGTCGACGGATTCGCGGACTCCGTCGCGCGGTTCTGTCCGCGCGAGCGGCTGACAGCGGACTTCCTCTCCGGGTTCTGCATCGGGATCGGCTACGACGCGCTCCACGACCTGTTCCTCTCGCGATTGCCGGACGAGAAGGGCCTCCGTCCCTCGAGGCATGAGGACAGCGCGACCCTCTGGCTCGCGCCGGAGGTCCCGGGGGAGTTCGCGGTCTGCGAGGACCCGGTCGAGCGGCTCGTGGGGCCCTGGGACGAGGACCGATACCCGATCGCTGGCTACGAGGACAACGACCTGTGCGTCCGCGCCGAGCTCGCCGGCTGGCGGGCGATCGTCGCGACGGACTGCTTCGTGGGTCACATCGGCCACCAGACGTTCGACCGGCTGTTTCCCGACCAGCTCCGCGGGATGCGGAACCGCCTCCGGTACTACCGGCGCTGGGCGACGCTGACCGATCCGGACCGGGACCTCCGGCTCGTCGCGACGTTCCGGATCCGGTTCGAGGTCGGTCACGACCTGCACCTCTTCCGGTTCGCGATCCAGCGCGCGGCCCAGCTCTGCGATGCGATCGCGGTCGTCCTGACGGCGAACCCGCTCGACGTGCGCGACGACGTCCGCTGGCCCCAGGAGCTCAAGGCGCTCGGTCCGAAGGACGTCGCGTTCCTCGAGGCCTGCTCCGGCAAGGGACCCGCGGAGATCGCCGAGCTCCTCCACGCCTGGATGGTGGAACAGGTCACGCCGGTCCTCGAGAACCGGATCCAGCGGCCGGATCAGATCGTCGTCGAGACCTGGACCGGAGGATTCAACGAGCGCGACGAGCGCAACCGGACGGCGGAGCTCGCCGAGGGTCTCGGCGCGGACTGGATCCTCTCGATCGATGGAGACGAGCTGGTCGAGAACCGGATCGAGCGCAAGCACCTCGACCGGCTGATGCGGCACCCGGATCCGCTCGTTCGCGCCTACGACTCGAGCTGGATCAACCACTGGGACACCGAGCGCCTCTCGCGCGAGGATCCTCCCTGGGGCGACGGCGGGTCCTGGACCGGAGGCATGCACGGGTTCCGTCTCTGGCGTGTCCCGCGCCGCGAGGACCTGTCGCTCGCGCGACCGAGGCGGATCCTCGCCGGGACGGAGATCGGTCTCCACTGCGGGAACTCGCCGGACCACGAGGTCTCTGCGAAGCGGGTCGGGTCGTTCCGGTTCCGGCACTACGGCTACGTCCGGATCGTCGACCGGCAGCGCAAGCACGCGCGCTACAAGGACCAGGATCCGAACGCGAACCCGGCGCTGACCGGCAACGGCGGCGCAGACGCCTACGGGCACATCCTCGGCGAGCAGGGGATGCGCCTCTCTCCGTTCGTCGCCCTGAACGGGATCGGCCTCGCGATCCTCGTCCACCGCGGCGAGAAGGCGGACGACCTCGCTCGGGTTCTCGACCAGCTCTCGACGATCTGCGATCGGGTTGTCCTCGTCTGGACGGACCCGTGGGATCCCGGTCACCTCGAGGAGGTCCTCGAGCCTGCGGCGCCGGAGATCGTCGCGAAGGTCGCGGCGCGGGACGAGACGCGAGCGGCACGGGATGCGTGGATCGCGGCGAACCCCGGACAGGCGCCTCCGAGGGAGCCCGCGCGGCTCCGGGCAGCGCGACGCGTTCGGTCGGCTGTGCTCTCCGGCGAGTCCTGGGCGATGGCGTCGGTCCCGGAGGGCCTCAAGGGACCGAGTCTCGAGGTCATCGAGGTCGCCTACCGGTTCGACTGCGAGTGGGTCCACCAGCCGCTCGAGGACGACCTCGCGGCCGCGCGGAACGCCGGCCTCGAGGCGCTCTCGTCGGACTCCGACTCGCTCGGCTGGTCCCTGTTCTGGGACCTCGACGAGCACTTCGACGGCTTTCCCTTCTCGGCCGCGGTCACGATCCGTCGGATGGCCGAGGCCTCCGACGTTCACGCGTGGCTGTTCCAGTTCCTCAACCTGCACGAGGACGCGGAGCCGTCGCTCTCGGAGTCCTACCGGCTCGCGCGCCTCCTCCCGGGGATGCGTCTGCACGGACGGGTCCACGAGACCTACGACGTCGCGTTGCAGCGCTATTCGGCGGCCGGCGCAGATCCGCGGACCAGGAAGGCGCCGTTCCGGCTGATCCACCTCGGCCTTCAGGCCGACGACGCGAAGATGGACGCGAAGCTCCGGCGCTACCACCGGCTCCTGCTCCTCGAGCTCGAGGACAACCCCCACAACCCGGCGGCCTGGGTCTCTCTCGCGCTGCACCTGCTCCAGGAGGGCGACGACGCGAAGGGGCTCGAGTGCCTCGAGCGGGCGGTCCTCTGCGCGGGAGAGGGCTACCTCGCGTATCGGGAGGCGGCGATGTACCACCTCCGGCGCGGGCGCGTCCTGTTCCTCGAGGCGATGCGGCGCTCTCGCGGGTCGGACTGGTTCCACGCGAACGAGCAGTTCGCGAACATCCTCGGACAGGCGATCCCGGATCTGCCGATCCTCGGATCCGCTCGCGCGGGCGCGCGCGTCATCCCGGACCTCGAGCTCCCCCCGTTCTCTCCGCCGGCGAACCCGGGCGGTCTCGCGCGGCGGAGGTAGGATCTCGGCATGGCGAGCAAGTCGGTCCGGGTCGACGCGGCGTCTCTGCGGTTCGTGATCGTCGCGATCGGGAACCAGAGCGTCTCCCTGCGTCGAGCGTCCCGAGCCGCTGTCCGAGCCGCGGGTCTCGTGTTCCATGACGCGGTGAAGCGGAACATTTCGCTGACCGATCACACGCTCGACGACCTCCGGAAGCTCGATCACCCCTACGCGCGCCGGCATGGCGGGATCCAGATCCACGCTGGCGGCGGCGGAGGGTGGATCGCGGACGGTCGTCAGCAGGTCCACCGCCAGAGCGGGAACATGCTCCGCGCGCTCAAGGGAGCGGAGCGTCCTGGACCGACCGTCGCCTACGACGTGTGGCTCGACGTCGCCGGCGCGCCGGAGATCCAGGACGTCCTCCTCGGGACTCGTCGGATGCTGCCTCGAGACCCGCTCTGGCAGACGGCGCTGGGCCCGACGACCGTGCTCGAGATGCGACGCGCGATCCTCTCGGCGCTGGGGAAGAGCCTGCGGAGTCAGGCCGTCGTTAGGTTCACCCCGTGAGGACCCTCCTCCTGACCCGGGCAGCGGAGCTCGAGCTCGAGGCCTCGGCGCTGGTCGTGGCCGGGCGTCGACTCGCGGCTCACGTCCGGCAGCGCATCGCCGCCGAGCTCCGGTCCATCGCCCAGGAGGTCCGATGAGTCTCCCCGCGATCGTCCAGGACGACGCCGTGATCGGCCTCGTCCGGAAGCGGCTCCTCGAGGTCGCAGAGATCCAGGCCCTCGTGGGCGGTCGGATCGTCGGCGGCCTCGGCGAGCACGCCGACTACGGGACGCTCCCGAAGCCGGCGATCTCGATCCTCCTGGCGAGCGACCGGAGGCACTACACCGGCGTCATGGCGCGGTACACGGTCGAGCTGTTCGCCCTCTCGAACGTCTCGCAGGCCGAGGCGCGAACGATCTACGGGACGCTCGCGGCTGCGCTCCAGGCGGAGGGCCTCGCGTCGGAGGCGGACGCGACCCGCGGTCTGATGACCGAGCAGGGCGGTCGTCGCGAGAACTGGTGGGAGACCTCGCAGAGCTGGTATTGCACGGGCGTCTGGTCGCTGTCTGTAGTCCGAGATCGATAGGAGCAAGCGATGGAATCCGAGGGAATGAGAGGAGCGGGCCGAGGTCGTCCGACGAGCGTGCGGTGCGCGTCCTGTCGGCAGGTCGTCGCGACGCTCGCTCCAGGCGAGACGCTCGTGAACGGGACCGAGGGAGTCGAGAGAACGGTCTCCTGTTCCTGCGGAACGACGCAGGCGATCCGCGTCGCTCGGAGGACCGGATGAGCTACTCCGACACCGACGCGCTCCGCGGCAAGGTCGCCGAGCTCGAGGAGCTGGTCCAGACGTTGATCAGCGAGAACAACGCGACCGGAGGGCTCCTCGCGCGCCTGCTCCGCAACGAGAAGGTCTCGGACGTCCCGGAGCTGACGACCTCTCCAGACCAGCTCTGGAAGTGCCAGAGCTGTAGACACCGTCTCGGGACCTACTCCCCGGTCGACGACGTCCTCCGGATCCGGGTCAAGGACTCCGTCGTGCGGATCCACGTCGGTCCAGGCTCCTGGGTTCGAACGATCTGTCGAGACTGCCTCGCGGAGAACCTCCTCGAGTACGTCCCGCCGGACGATCCGAAGAAGCGGCTCGAGGCCCTCCGCTCCGTCATCGGCTCGCTCGCGGTCGACGCGGTCGACGCGTCCGAGTTCCTCCTCCTGCCTCCGGGTGCGTAGCGACCGGTCGGCGAGCGTGCTACGCTCGCGACAGAGGCCGGACGGCCCCCTCCGAATGCTGCAACGCCATGCCGCGATAGCGGCGCTCGGGGGCCCTCTTGCCGCTCAACGTCGGTGGAAATCTCGCGACCTCGCGCGCCTCGTTCGGTCCGGCGGTCATCGCCATGGACGCGTCGGGAGCGACTCCCTCGACGAACATCGGCCTGATCGGCGACGACGGGTGTCAGATCGAGTTCTCGAGCTCGATGGGAGACATCCGGCAGGGCAACCCGAAGCTCTCGTTCCTGAAGTTCGTCCAGTCGCAGGACTTCTTCATGCGCTGGACCTCGATCGAGTGGTCCGCGAACCGGCTCGCCTACGCGCTCGGGACCGGCGTGACGTCGATCTCCGGGACGAACGAGGTCCTCCGGTTCGGCGGCGGTCCGTGCCCGTCGACGGTCGCGCTCCTCCTCCAGCACCGGAAGTGCACTGCGGCGCACACGGTGAACGTCCGCGTCTGGACCGCGACCCCGGAGAACGCGACCATCCAGACCCAGATGGGGGACGACGTCCACGGCTTCCCGATGGCGTTCGCGGCCCAGCGGTCGGCGACCAACTGGGCGGGCGGCTCCCTCGCGAGCGACTCGCAGCTCGTCGAGGTCGACATTCAGTTGAGTTAGTCCTAACTATCGTGATAGACTGCGTCGGAGGACCTCCGATGCGTACTCCGAAGCCGCTGGACCCTGCGCGCGCTCGTCGAATCGAGGCGCGCTTTCGGGCGAAGTACGTCCAGCTCGGACCGGACGAGTGCTGGCTCTGGACGGCTGCAACCTGCGGCCGTCCGGGCAGCGAGCGCGGGATCATCGACCTTGGAGGTCACGACCTCCAGATCGCTCCACGCGTCGCGTGGGCTCTCGACACTGACGAGGATCCAGGCGCGCTATGGGTTCTCCACTCCTGCGATAACGGCCTCTGCGTCAACCCAGCGCACCTCTTCCTCGGAACTCCGAAGCAAAACACCGAGGACATGCTCGAGAAGGGTCGGCACCGGACCAATCCACTCCGACGCGATGGAACGCCGAAGCGCTCCAAAGTCAGCGAGGCGACCGTCCGCGCGATCCGCCTCGAGTACAAGCCGCGGTCCGGCGAGACAGGGTCATCGCTCGAGGAGGTCGCGAAACGGCACAAGATCAGCGAACGGCAGGTCTGGATGATCGCGACCCGCCGGAGCTGGGCACACGTCGAGTAGCCAGCGCGACCTCTACGGCAGGGCGATCCGCTCCGTGGCGACCTGCGCCAGGAAGACGAGGAGACCGAAGCCGAAGGCAATCCGACCGAGCTCGACGGCCTTGCCGTTGGACGCGAGCGCGTACACGAGCAGGCCGACAAGCGCCACGAGCACCGGGACGGTCATCGAGAGCATGGGGTCCCTCCTCCCGTCCTCGTATGCCGGATCGTCGTGATAGCCTCTCCTCGGCCCCTGTGAGGCCGAGGAGGGTCCATGCCGCTCGAGGTCCCGGAGAGCTCCAACCAGTCGGACGACACCGCGCCGGTCTCGCCCATCACGGCGGCAGCGATGGCGGCGAGGATCGAGAAGCCGGCCCGTCGTGGAGGAGGCTCCGAGTTCGACGACATGCGCGCGCTCCTGGTCTCGATCCTCCCGGACGCAGAGGAGCCGGTCCAGGTCCTCGATCTGCGTGGTCGATCCTACTCGTGCCAGCCGTACCTCCCGCTCCGTCGCGAGTTCAAGCTCAAGGAGTGGTTTCGCTCGCTCTCGATCGCAGACCAGGGCGCGTTCCTCGGCCTCTCCGGCATGGACAACGCGGCGATCGCCCGGTCGCTGCTCTCGTTCAAGGAGAGCCTCATCGACCAGATGGACGTCGCGTTCGAGCTCTGCCACGGCGGACCCGGCGAGATCCTCGAGCAGGCGCGCGCGGCAGAGGCCGAGATCGACTCCTCGAAGGCGGCCTCGCAGCATCGTCCGTCCGACCTGTTCCGCGGCGGACAGATGATCCGAGCGGTACTCCCTTTCTGCGTGGCCCCGCTGATCGAGATGATCGATCTGGCGACTCCGCTGGTTCGTCTCGCGAGCCGGTAGAGATGACGGCTGATCTCCTCGAGATCAGCTTCGGGGCGATCTTCGCGGCGGGTCACGACCCCGACCTCGTCTGCGGGTGGCGGTGGCCTCGGCTGATCGCCGTCGCGAGATCGATCCGCGCCTACCACTCCGACCTCGCGGCGTCGCTGATGACGGGCAAGTCTCCCGCGCTCGAGAAGGCGCGGACGGCTGCGCGCCGGCGCGCGCACGAGGAGGCCCTCCTCGAGCAGGTCCGCGCGGAGAAGCCGGACGCGTCGCCGGAGGCCGTGATCTCCCTCTCGAGGGACCTCGTGCAGCTCGGACGCCTGTCCGACGCCGGGTTCGCGGTGCTCCAGACCACGAGCGTTCCGACCGTCGACCTCTTCAAGGAGTTCGAGCGGCGCAAGCGCGGCCACAACCCGACCGGCTAGGATCGTGGCGCGGAGGCGCCCGTGCCGGTCCAGACGCAGAACATCGGGACCCTGCTCGTCGAGCTCCTCCTCGATGCGAGCGGCGTCGACAAGGGAACGAAGGAGGCCCAGAAGAAGATCGCCGGCTTCGGGGCGGCCCTCGACGATCTCGCGAAGAAGGTCGACCAGAAGATCACGGCGGCCTTCAAGGCGGCCGGCGTCGCGATGGCGGCGATCGGCACGGGCGCGGTCGTCACGGGCGCGCAGTTCGAGAAGCAGATGAGCAAGGTCGCGGCGGTCTCCGGCGCGACCCAGGAGCAGCTCGCCGAGCTGACCGAGGAGGCGCGTCGCATCGGACGCGAGACCGCGTTCTCGGCGACGGAGGCGGCGCAGGGGATGGAAGCCCTCGCGCAGGCCGGGTTCACGGTCGACCAGATCATCTCGGCGACGGCGGAGGCGATGAACCTCGCCGGCGCGTCGGGCGTATCGCTCGACGAGGCGACCTCGCTCGTCGCGGCGACGCTGACCCAGTTCTCGCTCTCGGCCTCGGAGGCCGGGCGGGTCTCGGACGTGTTCGCCCAGGCGGCCCAGAGTTCGCTCCTCACGGTCGAGGACCTCGGGATCGCGCTCCGCTACGCCGGCTCCGTCGGCGCGGCGTTCGGGATGTCGCTCGAGGAGACGGCCGCGGCGGTCGCGCAGTTCCGCAACGCCGGACTGACCGGCGAGCAGGCTGGAACCAACTTCCGCGGGATGCTCGAGGCGCTCGCAAACCCGACCAAGATGGCGATGGAGGAGCTCGATGCACTCGGTCTGACCGTCGAGCAGGTCAACCCCGCGCTGCACTCGTTCGACGAGATCATGCAGAGCCTCTCCGACTCCGGGATGAACACCGCGCAGTCGTTCGCGATCTTCGGGACGGTCTCCGGCGCGAACGTTGCGCGGCTCTCGCAGGCCTGGGAGGGCGCGAAGGAGTCGACGACCGGCTACCAGCAGACCCTGGAGGGTCTCGAGGCTGCGAACGGCGTCGCCGGTCGCACGTTCGCGACGATGGCGGACAACGTCGCCGGACGGTTCGAGCAGCTGACCTCGCAGGTCGAGGAGCTCTTCCTCACGATCTACGACTCGATCTCCGGCCCGTTGAAGCGGTTGATCGAGCAGCTGACCGACCGGGTCGGCGTCCTCGCGTCCGCGTTCGGCGACTCCTCCGACGACGCGACGGCGGCGATGGACCGGATCGTCGACGCGATCCTCGCCGTCACCGACGCGGTGATCAAGCTCCTCCCCTACCTCCCGCTGGTCGCGACCGGGATGGCGGCGGCGCTCGTCGGGAGCAAGGGGATCCAGTACGCATCGGCCGCGGTCAAGCTCGCGGAGGCCTTCGGCGTTGATCTCGCCGCAGGGATCGGCAAGGCGGTGACCGCGCTACGCGCGATGAGTGCGGCGCAAGCCGCGTTCAGCATCGCGGGCGTGGGCGTGATCGTCGCAGGCCTGGGCGTCGTCATCGCGACCGTCGCGCGCCTCGCGGCGACCTACACCGGCGCGGCGAGCGCTGCGCGCGCGCTCGACGGACAGCTCCGCGGCGCCGAGGCCTTCGCGGAGCTCAACAAGGTCGAGCAGGACCGGATCGGCGACCTCCTCCAGAAGACCCAGGACCTCGTCAAGGCCCGGATCGCGAGCGGCAAGGCGGTCAGCCAGGAGGAGCGCGCGCTCCTCACCTACACGAAAGCGCAGGCCTATTCGGCGATGCTCGCCGGAGACATCGTCGAGCTGAACGACGCGCTCGGGGTAACGTCGCAGAAGACCGCCGGCTTCGTCGAGGTCAACGCGGCAGCGTACGACGAGCAGGCGCGGAAAGCAGCCGAACTCGCCGACCGGCTCGACACCCTCCAACGGTCTTACGAGGAGACCTCCAGCTCTGCGCTGTCGATGGCGGCGAACGTCGTCGTTCCTCTCGGTCTGAAGGACAACTTCGACGACCTCACGCTGGGAGCCGAGGCCTTCAAGTTCGCCGGCGAGGGCGTGACCCTCATGTCCGGCCCGCTCGCGAAGGCGCGCGAGGAGACCGGGCTCCAGATCAACTCGCTCGAGGACCTCGCCGAGGCTGCGAAAAAGGCCCGGATGGAGTCCGAGCAGTACGCGCAGATGAGCCGGAACCTCACGAACGTCCTCGCGGACCAGACCGCAGCTCAGCGCGAGGCCGAGGAGGCAGCCGGCAGCCGGATCGATCAGAGCGCGCAGACGCAGAAGATGCTCAAGCGCGAGGAGGACGCGGCAAAGGAGGCCGAGGAAGCCGCTCGCAAGGCAGGAAAGACGGAGGAGGATCTGGCGAAGGCGGCAGCCGAGCACGCGATCACGGCGTCCGGCCTCGCCGCGGCGGTCGCGAATTCGGAGGCGGCCTACGACTCGCTCTCCGCAGCGGTTCCGGAGGTCGTCGAGGCGCTCAAGCCGCTCCAGGAGCAGCTCGCGGCGCTCTACGCGATGGACGTCGCCCAGGGCAACCTCGAGAACATCGCGGATATCGCCGGCGAGGCCATCAACGAGACGACCGCCATCCTCGAGGACGAGCTCGGGTTCTGGAAGCTCTTGTGGTTCTCGACCTTCGAGAGCCTGAAGGAGGCAGCGAAGAACGCCTGGGCGTCGGTCGGCGCGGGCGCGACCGAGCTCCTCGGGTCCCTCTCCGGCCTCGGAGCGGTCTCGTCCCTTGGGGACGCGACCGACCTCGTCGGGCTGTTCACGGGAGCGGCGGACGCGGCAGCGACGGCCGGCGAGGACGCGGCTCAGGCCTACTACGATGGTCAGATCAAGAAGCTTGAGATGCTCCGGGACTCCGGCAAGATCACCGGAGAGGAGTTCTTCAATCAGGAGAAGGCGCTCGCCGCGAAGCGCGACGCGATGGCGGCCGCTCCCGACGACGAGAGCGACGCGGCGGGCGCGGCTGTTCGCGAGGCGGCCGCAGCCCAGGTTGCGTTCGTTCAGGGGTTCGCCGAGGCCCTCCCGGTCATGCTCGACGCGCTGATCGAAGCCCTGCCGGCGCTGTTCGACGCGGTCGTAGAGGCGATCCCGTCGATCGTCGAGTCCCTCGCGTCGCACATCCCTGACCTGATCCGAGTCCTGACCGAGGGCCTCGTTCAGCTCCTCTCGAATTCCGGCGAGATCGTCGCGGCGGTCCTGACGAACCTTCCGGCGATCATCGGGGCGTTGATCGAGGCGGCTCCGCAGATCGCGGTTGCGCTGATCGAGGGGATCCTCGACAGTCTGTGGCGGATCATCAAGGCGCTTGGAGAGGGACTCCTCGAGATCATCACGCTCGGATTCGCGAAAACGCAGTACGACAAGGGCGATAAGTCCGAGAACGCCAAGACGATCGGCAGGGTTAGGGACACGATGGGAGGTAAGAAGCTGTTCGGGAAGTCCGTATCGGAATGGCAGGACATTTTCTCGATCGGCGGCGGGTCTCGGTCGTTCTCCGGGATCGAGTACGTACCGTCTACGATGGCGACCGTTCTCGAGCCCGGAGAGGCGGTCCTCGACGCTGCCCAGAACGCGGCGCGGCAGCGCTGGCGCGTCCAGGCGCCGGCGGAGCAGTCGCGTCCGTCTGGACCCGGGCCCGGCTCGTCGATGCCGAGCAAGATGGTCTGGGCGGTCGACGGGCGGGTCCTGGACGAGGTCCAGTTCGAGGGCGTCCGGCGCGGGACCATGCCGCGGATGCGGAGGACGCTCCGCAAGATCCGCGGCGGTCGCGTTGGATTCTCTCGCGGCCGGCTCAACGTCTGGAGTCGCTAGGCTCGATGAGGGCTGCCTCCGGGCTGCGGTGCTAGACTCGCTCCGGAGGTCGGATGCGGAAGTACGCGAACAACGCCTCGACGACCGTCGCGGCTCCTGTCGCTGCGATCGACACGACGATCACGGTCGCGGACGCGTCGGTCTACCCGACGATCGTCGCTGGCGACAGGTACTTCGTTACCCTCGACGATCAAGCCGGCGCGATCGAAATCGTCGATGTAACAAGCGTATCAGGCAACATCCTCACCGTTGTCCGGGCTCGACAGGACACGTCCGCGCAAGCGTGGGCGACGGGCGTGCTCGCCGTGCATCGCTGGACCGCAGAGGACGCCAGGAACGCGATCGGACGTCACGTGTTCAGCTATCCAAGCACCGGCGAGGTCTGGGAGAAGTTCTCGGCAGCCATTCCGACGCTGGCGTCTCCGGCGGTCGGTGCCCTGCTCGCCGCGCCACATCACGAGGAGTACGGACGTGCATGGCCGGGCGGGATCATCATCCGCCACCAGACGGGGTCAGCGGGAGAGGCGCTCATCGGCATCTACTCGGCGGATCCTACGAATGGGCGGCCGGACGAGCTCTTGTGGTCCTACCTGCACGACCTCTCGGTGAACGGGACTCACCTCATCCCGTGGACCTCTGGCACGTTCACGGCGGCCGGCACGGAGTTCGAGAACGCGGACGGCGATCTCGAGCTCCCGGTGGGCTCGCTGGTCTGGAAGGCGATGGTGCTGACCGGGACGACGGCGCAGTTCGTCTGTCTCAGCACTGGAGGCGCGAAGCCTCTTGGATTCGCGGGGTACGCAGTCTCCGCCATCTGCTTCGAGCGCGCGGGGCAGGCGTCGCTTCCGGATCCGTGGGGCGACTCGTCCACCGAGATCAGCACCACCACCTACCCGATAATCGGCTTCCTGGGAGAGTGATCTGTGAACGACGGCGCGATCAACGGGACGATGGTTTGCGCTGCGGCGGCGGCGGCGACGATCTCTCCGTCCTCGCTTGCCGGCCTGCCGGAGCAGTTCCTCCTGATCCGGGACCCGCTCCTCGCCGGCGGCGCAGACCTGATCTCTTCAGACTCCGAGTACGGTCCGCGGGTCGGGATGACGACCCCCTACGGCTCGTCGAACTTCGGGTCGCTCCTTCCGACCGTCCTGTCCGAGACGCAACCCGGCAACGCGACCGCGGTCGATACGTACTTCGGGATCCCGCGCGGAGGCGGCGTTGGATCCGCAGAGTTCTCCTACCTTCCCGGCCTCGACGAGGAGTGGCGCGGCGCCTGGGCGGACATCTACGCGTGGGGACATCAGGTCCCGGCGGCGACCGCGGCGGACTCGCCGATCGTCATCTACTCCAGGGTGTTCCGGCGGGTCATCGTGGCCTGGACGACGGCGACGACCGTTGTCGTCGCGCGCCTGGACGGAGACGAGCGCCCGAACGCGGCGACCCACTCGCAGTGGGCCACGACGACCTTGACTCCGACCGCGGGCGTCAACGACACGAAGCACGCCCTCGCCGGCTGCGAGCTCCGCGACGGGACGATCCTGCTCGCGATCCGACAGGCGGTCCTAGACGCAGCCGTGGTGACGACTGGCGGTCAGGGGGACTGGGATCTCTGGCGATCGACCGACGGAGGCGTGACCTTCAGGCTGGCGGTCGAGAACGTGTTTCAGACCTTCGGCGATCCGGGTCTCGGCGTGAACCGGGTGACGCTCCGGATCGCCTCCTCCGGGTCCTACGTGCGGATCGTCGTCCCGTCGGACTCTGCTCCGACGATCGCGACGCTGATCTCGAGCGACGGAGGCGTGACTTGGACGCGGGCGGCGGACATCACCACGAACCCCCCGGCCTACAAGACGGACCAGGATCAGGACAAGGTCTCGTTCGACCTCGTCGGTCTCGATGACGCGACCGGGACCTTCCTGATCGCCGGAGGATCGACCTCTCCGTCCCAGGTCCGATTCTGGAGCGCGACCCGGGAGGAGGACTGGACCGCGTCGAACCTCGTCGGAGCGATCTCTGGCTTCGCGACGCCCAGGTCCTACGCGTTCATCAGGGATCCGTATTGGCTCTGGTTGTACGTCCACTTCAACGATCCAGGCAACCCTGACCGTCAGTGGCAGGTCTACCGGGTTCCTCGGACGAGCGCGCTCGTCGGCGCGCAGTGGGAGATCGTCGACAACCCGTTCCGACTCCAGAGCGCGGCGCGGCTTGTCCCGATGCAGCTCCGCGGAGCCTGGGCCGGAGATCGCGGGGTCATGGTCGCGACGCTCCAGGACCTCGGAGTCGCGTCGCCCTACTCGAGGTACTCGGATCGCTTCGTCCTCTGGTGGATCGGCGGCTGGTCGGTCCGTCCGAGCGCGACGGACTACCACGTCGTGGCGGACGACATCCTCGAGTCGCCGTCCTGGAACTACACGCTCGGCGAGCCGTTCGGCGGAGCGACGAGCGCGACCCAGAGCGACTGGACGCAGACGTTGACGGCAGGCGGTACGCACCAGATGACGGACTACGGAGTCCGCTACCAGACCTTCGCGAATGGTGACGTATCACGCCATAAAATCCTGTTCGATACCGGCGATGCCGACTGTCCTCCGACCTGGGATCCGACCGCTGCGACGGAGAGGCTCTGGCAGAAGCTCCGCCGGTTCGCGCTCGAGTTCGTCGCGACTCCGGGGCAGACCTCGAGCTTCAGCTCGGGCGCGATCGGTGTTCGGCTGGACATGCCGTCGATCCAGTCGCCCGGGGCCGGCTGGCAGATCGGGGTCCGCCTCGGAACAAACTCGGCGGTCGTCTACGACATCGCCGGATCGGCTCCGCTGGTGACGCTGACCGGGATCTCTCCGAACGCCGGCGACGAGGGACGCGCGGCCCGCTGGCGGCTCTGCGTTGCTCCGGCCGCGACTCCGTCGGCCCCGATCGGGATCTTGCAACACCGGATGGATGACGGCGACTACTGGCACGAGAGCTCGACTTTCAACCTGCCGCAACCGAGCGGGGCCGGGATCACGCAGGTCGCGTTGTTCATGGGGAACCTGGACCACTCGAACGGAGCCACGACCGTGACGAGCTGGTTCCGAGAGGCTCGAGTCTTCGGCTTCGGCTACCGGACCGACTACACGAGCGCCTGGACCGCGGTCGATCTCCCTGGAGCGCTGACCTCCGGACGGTCCAGGAGCCTCGGATCGGGCTCGACGGCGACGGACTCGGCGCTTCTCGCGGCTGCCTGGGGCGGCGGCGGCGGCGCGCGCGCGGACGTCTACGTCCACTCCCTCGAGCACGACGGCGCCGCGGAGCTCTCCGTGGGCGTCGACTCGCCGCGGATCAAGTGGTACTCCGTCGCCGGCGCAACGGCCGGGACCTACCTCGTTCTCGACGCCTGCCGAGGCGGCACCGACAACGGACGGCGCTTCGTTCACTCGCACGCGTCCCTCTTCGGCCTCGAGTCGCGTCGGGTCGGGATCGAGTACGCCGACGACTCTACCTTCACGACGGCGCTCGTCGCGGCAGGGACGGTGGACTCGATCTCGTTCGAGAACCTCCGCGTCGACACGGTCGCGGGACGAGTCCTCGCGCTCTCGGCCGGGACGACGCAGGGCCTCCGGCGGAGCGAGCTCGGCGGCAAGTTCCTCCTCGTCACCGCCGGCGTCGGACAGGGTCGGATCCACAAGATCAGCCGACATCTCTGGGACGGATCGGTCCATCAGGTCGTCCTGGGGGACGAGGGACAGTTCGACGGAACGACCGTCCCGGCTGGCGCGACCGTGGCCGTGCTGGCTGCTCGCGGCTGGCTGTCCTACGGACAGGTCTACCGGAAGCGCTACATGCGCCTCCGGTTCGGGGCGAGCGGCGACAACTCGTGGGACGGGCGATGGGCGCTCGGACAGCTCGTCGCCGGGATCGCGCGCAAGTTCGATCCTCCGCTGGACTGGAGCCACTCCGACGAGGAGGAGCCGAACGTCACCGAGCATCGGACGAAGAGCGGGCAGACATGGGCACGCGAGGAGGGTCCTGCGGCGCGCGTCTGGGCTGGTCGGATCGTCGGAGACGGTCCGGATCAACAGCTCCGATACGAGCTCCGGGACCTGCTCCGGACCGTCGCGAAGTACTCGGAGCAGCCGATCGCGCTCCTGATCAACGGCGAGGTGACGGCAGACCAGGACCGGACGCTCCTCCTCGCGCGCTACGACGGCGCATCGATCGTCGACAACCAAGCATGGTTCCGGAGCACAGACAACGTCGCTCGTCGCGTCGGAGACATGCAGGTCCAGTTCAAGGAAATTGTCTAGGGAGTACCTGATCGATGGCTGACCGCGACGAGTTCTCCGCGCCGTTCGATCCGTCCGTCGATTGGGGTCGCTGGTCGAGCGTTGCCGTGGGCCGGGTCTCGTCGGAGTGGATGGACGCGATCCGCTCGGACCCGCTGCTCCGGCGAGCTCGAGTCGTGGTCGATCTGGTGTTCGGCGGCGAACGGCGAGCGATGGCGTCGACCGAGATCATCCGATCGACGAGCCGAGACGGTCGCCGGGTCGAGGCCTCTCCGGACCTCGAGGACGAGCCGGAGCTCGAGGAGTCCATCGACATCGGCAACCCCGGACCACGCTCGCGCTCGATCTCCGCAACGGTCCCCGGGCGGCTGGTCCGCGCGGGCGACATGCTCGCGGCCGGGCGGCAGCTCGAGGCGCACGGAGAGGTCTCGCTCCTGATCGACGGCATGACCTGGGAGCACCGCCTCGTCTTCCTCCGCGGTCCGACGGTCGGCGGGATGATCGTCGGCCGCGACGACGAACCGGTCGAGCTGACGATCTCCGACCCGCAGATCCACACGCGACTGATCCCTCCCTGGCTCCTGGACACGACCCGGTTCGACGAGCTCCCGGCCTCGGCCTCCGGCAAGCGGATCCCGCTGATCGTCGGCTACGCGCGCGGGGTCCCGTGTCCGCGGGTCGCGAGCTCTGTCGGCGGCGGCGACGACGACTTCCTCGTGGGCTACGGCTCCCTCTCGGTCTCCGCGCAGTGGATCCAGGGCGCGACGACGGCCTCCGGAACCGTCGTCGTGACCGAGGACGACCGAGGCCTACCCGTGACCCTCCTGCGCTACACGGCTGGCGCCTCCGACGACTTCGCGACGATCAACGCGACGGCGAAGGAGACCGGTAGCGCGATCGCGCGCTCCGTCGTTCGGTCGATCGAACGGATCTTGACCCTTCACGGCCTGATCGACTCGACCAGGATCTCCGACAGGCTGTTCTCCGAGGCGCGAGTTCGCGAGCCGGACACCGGGCTAGGGACCGGCGCGAGGACCTCGCCGCGGATCTGCGTCAACGAGCCGACTCGAGCGCTCGACTACGTCACCGACGACCTGCTGGGGGACTATCCCTGGTGCTCCATGGTCTGGGACGGGGCAGGCCTCGGACCGGTCGTCATCGACCATCGAGCGGAGCCGGTCGCACGCCTCGAGGTCGGACAGTACCCGATCGCCGAACGAGTCGAGGGAGGCGGCTACGAGCTCGGTGGGGCGGACGATCTCGTGACCTCGGTCATCGTCCGCTACGACTACGACCCGGTGACCGACACCTACGAGGGTGTCGAGACCCGCGATCAGGAGACCTCGACGATCTGCGCGACGGCGTCGAGGATCTCCGGCGGCGACAACCCCAGCGAGGACCTGGACGGCCTGACGATCGGCGACCAGCCTACCGCGGCGTTCACCGCGGACTGGATCGTCGAGCATCGCTCGCGGCCCTACCTCGACGTGATGGTCCTGGCCTACCCGGTCGCCTGGATCATGCTCCGCCTCGGCGACCCGGTCCGCTGGACCGACGACGACGAGGAGATCGTGCTCGACGACGAGGAGGCGATCCTCATCGGGCGCGCGTGGCGCGGCGGCATGGTGGAACTGACGGTCCGCGTCTTCCCGCGCGCGTGGGGCGACATCGGAGGCGGCTCGAGGGCCTATCCGTCGAGGTACTGACTCACGCCGCCATCTGGACAGCACGAAGCAGCGCAGCAACGACCGGCGGACACACAGCGTTGCCTAGCATGTGCATCGCGAGCTTGTGATCGGCGGGCAGCCGATAGTCGCTGCGGAACCCCATTGCGCGGGTCGCCTCGGGTACCGAGAGCATCCGCATCCGGTCGCCGTCGATAACCGCCCATCGGTCGCGGGTGGTGATGGTTCCGATCGGGCGATCGAGCGAGCGCCCGCCGCTCGTCGAGCCGTAGAACGACACGAGGAATCGATCGCCGTGGTCCTGCCGACCCCGGGCGATCCGCCGGAGCGTCGCCGCTGCCCTGCCGGGGCGGTCGACCGCGGACCATCGGCCCGCGGAGAAGTCAACGATGCTGCGCGCGCTGACCGGCTCGGTCGCCGCGAGTGTTAGCCGCACCGGAGCGAACCCGCGATGGCCGATGACGAACAGGCGGACGCGGTTCTGCCCGACCCCGTGATCGGCGGCGTCGATCACCCGCTCCTCGAGCGCGTACCCGAGGGCCGACATCGCCGATCGCCACGCGGGGTACAGGACCCACCGGCGCAGCTCAGGCACGTTCTCAACCACCACGAACTCGGGGCGGTGGTACTCGACGCACGACACGACGGCCCACGCGGTCGAGCGGGCAGCGTCGTGGCCGGGGCGCTCCTTGCCGCGGGCACGAGTGTGGCCGGTGCACGACGGCGAGGCGAGCAGGACGTCGTGGGCAGGGACACGCGACCAGTCGGCCTGATGCAAGTCCTGACAGTGGTGGACGGTGCCAGGGTGGTTGCTCTCGTGGACGTCGACGGCCGCCCGCCAGTGGTTCGCGGCCCACGCGACCTCGACGCCTGCGAGGCGCGCACCCTCGGAGAAGCCGCCGAGTCCGGCGAACAGGTCGACGGCGATCATCGGCGGAGGGCGCGGAAGACCTCCTCGAGGTCCTCCGCGCTCGCGATCGGGAGCAGCCGTTCCCGCGCGGAAACGAACGCGGACCAGGACAGGTCTCCGTTCTCCCCGGCCTCGAGCCGCTGGACCTCGAGCGTCCCAGGCGGCAGGACGAGACCGCAGCCGAGATCGGGCCCGTACACCAGGAGCGGGCGCTCGAGGTCGACGCGCAGGTCCAGCCATCCGCGCCAGACGTCTCCGCACCAGAGGGAGGTCTGGAACGATCGCCGCTCATCGTCGCTGGTCGGGACGCGGACCGACCGCTCGTCAGGAGGGTTGCAGTCGTGGACGACGACGACCCCGTGAGGCGCGAGGACCTCGAGAGCGTTGCGGACGTCCCGGACGACCTGTCGACGCTCGTGGAGGCCGTCCACGAACACCAGATCGAACGGCTCGCAAGGGCCCTCGACGAGCGCGGCGAAGTACTCGTCCGAGGTCTGCCGGACCGTCGCGCGGGCGCGCGGATCGGGGTCGACCCCGACCCGGTCCGGGATCAGGTCGGCGAGACCAGCGAACGTCCGGCCTTCCCAGACCCCGATCTCGAGGTAGCGACGCGCGCCGAGGACCTCGGCGAGACGCCGGAGCAGGGCTAGACGATCCACTACCCGATCCTCGCGAGAACGCAGGTCCTGGGCCAGTGTGGCGAGAACGTCCGCGTCTCGAACCAGGAGATCGCCGATGACCGGAGCCGGCGCGCAAGAGCGGCGACGCGGATCGTCTCGACGATCTCGTCGCAGTCGACGTTGCGGTAGTACCGGGCGCCTCCTGGCGCGCAGTCGTGCTCGTGCTCTCCCCAGCCGGGTCCCGCGCAGGTGATCGCGACGAGGCCTCGTGGCCGAACGATCGAGACCGCGGCAGCGACGGTCAGGCTCCAGTGCGGATCGTGCTCGAGAGCGGAGATCGAGAGGACGGCGTCGACCTCCGACCGGCGCCAGTCGAGGACGACCTCGTGCGCGAGGCCGACGAGGTCGACGCCGGGCCCGTCGCGCCAGTCGATCCCGGTCCAGCTCGCGTTCGGGTAGGTCGCGGTCGGATCGTGATCGTGCATCCGATTCGAGCCGAGCTCGACGACGCGCTCCGGATCTGGCTCCAGGTGAGCGGCGGCGGCGAGGAACCGGAGGACCTCCGGCTCGTCGTGCCAGACGCCGGCGGCACGGAGACGCTCGAGGGCGGCGTGGTTCATCTCGGACCGGATCACTCGGACCTCCTCTTCGGCGTGGGGGACTGCGCCACCGCGAGCGTAGAGCCGTCCAGGCTCCAGGCATAGACGTGCTTCCCGGGGTGTCGAACGCGTCGGAACGGACCGTCCTCGAGCGCGCGAGCGATGTAGGCGCGCGGGTCCTCGAACGGACGGGGTCCAGGCGCTCCGAGAGCGACGAGGCGGTCAACGACGTGGGCGTCGCTCCGCTCGCCGTTCCGGACCTTCGAGAGGCCGCGGCGGTCGACGATCGTCCCGTCTGGCGCGATCGTCTCCGTTTCAGCGCCGGAACGTCCCAGATAACGACCGTTGAATCCCTGATAGATCGTCCCTACGTGACCGGGCAGGACGAGGGACCCGTCCGAGGAGCGTCGGAGGACCGGGTCCGAGTAGGAGACGACGGCGCCAACGCCGGCGAGCTCGCGGCGGAGAGCTCGGAAGGCCCGCGCGAGGAACCACGTCTCCGCGTTCGCGGCGAGCTCGTCGAGCAGGACGAACCGCGAGAGGATGACCCCGAGACGCGCGCCGGGCGCCCAGCGAGGGATCGTCCTCCTCTGCGCTGGCTCTGCGAAAACGGCGACCCCTACGAGGCGGATCCCGCGAAACAGGCCGACGCTGACTCGCTCCGCTGGGAAGGTCCCGGAGTAGTGCTCGCGGACGACGAACCGCTTCGCGCGGACGCGGTCGATCGGGTCGACGGTCAGGCGGGAGACGTTCTCGACCTCTCCGGCCACGCGGTAGGATCCGCGTCGCTCGCGCCATCGCAGGCAGACGCCGGGCGGGAGGGTCACATCGTCGGCGACCTCGAGCGTCACGAGACGAGGGTCCAGACGACGGCCACGACGGCCCCGATCCAGGCCGAGAGGAACGCGAGGACGGCGCCTGTCTGGTAGATCAGGACTCGCGCGAGCGCGGCGCGGGTCAGGTCGATCCGCTCCTGCTCGAAGGTCACCGGCGGGATCATCCGCGCCGTGTCCTTCTCGTCTCCGAGACCGATCCGGTCGACAACTCGCTCGAGATGGGCGTCCAGCTTCCTCATCGGTCGGTCCTCTCGGGATTCAGGCAGCCCACACGCGATCCTCTGCTCTCGGTCTCGACGAAGACGCCCTCGGCGCCGAGCTCCGACGCGCGAGCGACGTGCTTCGCGATTGCGGCGGCGCGATGGAGCGACGACCAGACGATCCACTTCCCGCGCGGCTCTCCGCTCGGACGCTTGATCGTGACCCCGAACGCGGTCTCCATCGCCTGGATCGCCTGCTCTCGAGTCCGGACAGCGGGTCTCATCCCTCGTCTCCGAGGACGGCGCGGATGTCGTCGTCCGACAGGAAGACCGCGACCCCGACGAGACGTCGGCGCGCGATCATCGACGCGGCGGCGTTCAGCTCCAGCTTCCGGAGAAAGCCCTCTTCGTTGACCAGAACGCAGAGCGTCCGATCCTCGTCGAGCCAGACCCGCTCAACGTAGCCCTCGACCGCAGCCTGGGCCTCGGCGAAGGTCATCGTCTCCGGCGTCTCGAGCTGACCGCTCCCCGGTCGAACGACCATGATCCCCATCGCTGCCTCCGGCTCGTCCTATCCGCGGGCCTCCAGATCCGACGCGCCGTGATCGTCCCTCGCCGGCGAGCGCTTCGAGGCCCTGGAGACGCTCGGCGACGTCGCAGGACGTCCGGGACCTGCCGAGCGCTCGACGCGTCTCCGAGCGTCGTAGCCCTTGTCGGCGCTCTCGAGTCGGAGTAGGCTCGCGTCGTCGCCGGCCCGGTCTGGGTATCCGGAGACGCGAGCGGCCCGAAGACCCCCGTCTCCGAGCCGCTCTGTCCGACCCCGCGGTTGCACGCGGAAGGAGCCATTGCCCTGATCGACGGACGACGCGACCGTATCGCGCTCGAGGTTCGCCCTGCAACGGGTCGCGGACAGGATCCGTCCGCCTCGCCGCTGACGCGTTTCGTCGAGCGGCTCCCGATCGCTCTCCGAACGACGGCGGAGCTCCTCCTCGAGCGCCTCGCGAACCACGTCCGTCGTCCGCTCGGTCGTGGGTCCTGGTGCGTCGAGCTCTGTCCTGCCTACCTCGAGACCGCCGGCGCGGCGCACTCGACCGCGGCGCGCGCGTGGCGCGAGCTCCGCTCCCTCGTCGGCTGGGTCGAGCTCCCGATCGGCGACGCGCGGCGTCTGCTCGGCTCGCTCCGGAAGCGGCGCGCCGGTGGACGGTGGGGACGGCATCTCGTCCTGACCGATGAGGTTCTCGGTCTCATCCGCCGATCGCTCGAGGAGCTCGGAATCCGAGACCGGCGCGCGGAGGGCCTCGAGGTCGAGGCGCGTCCGACCGGTCGAGGCGACGCGTGGGCGCGCTGTCCGTGGCACGACGACGACGAGCCCAGCCTCCACCTCCTCGGATCCGGCGCGCTCTGGTGCTTCGGGTGCCGGTCTCGCGGTCGCTGGACTCCGCTCGTCGACGGACGCGCGGTCGCGACGCGCTCGGCGACAGACGCCGAGGATCCGGCGGATGGTCGCAATAGGAGGGAGGTCGGCCCTCGTCTCGTCCTCTCCGCTCCGGAGAGCGACGACGACCGGCGAGCGATCCCGTCGACCTCGACGGCGACGGACCGCTCCGCAGACGGTCGGGTCACGATCTGGCGGGTCGGGTCCCGAACGCGGATCACGCGCTCCAGGAGCACGGATCTGCTCGAGGTCGTCCAGCGCGCAGACCGAGGCGCGGAGGGTCGACTCGCCCGCGGCGAGCCGCTGGTCGACGCCTACGCGGCCACTGGACCAACGAAGCCGGTCGGCTGGCGGGAGTTCGAGATCGACGGCCGGGCGGTCTTCGTCCCGACCTCGTTCGAGCTCCTCGGGGTCCGCTGGCTCTCCGTCGACCTCGACGGCGACGAGGGACCGCTCCTCGCCGGCGGCGCCTGGGCAGAGCGGATCGGTCGCGCGGCGCTCGCCTCCATCCCGGCCTCGTTCCTGACCGGTCGCGCGTTCGTCGTTCGAACATCCGAGGGCGGGATCCACGCAGCGGTGGAGCTGGTCGATCCGCTAGCTCTCGAGGAGGTCGCGGTCGAGGCCGCTCCGCTTCGGCGTGCGGTCGAGACCGCGGCGCGCCTCGAGGGCTTCTCCTCGGCCGCGGATCTGGCCTATGCAGGTCGAACGGTACGTCTTCCTGGCGGACGGATCACGAAATCAGGTGGCTTGTTCCTCGCTCATCTCGCGTGGTCCGTCGGGTAGTGACCGGAGCGATAGCTCCTCGCAGGAGGTCTCTTGAGCTTCAAGGTGCATCGCTTCACGGATCCGGACGCCAAGCCCGTCCACCACAAGTTCCTGATCACCGGCGACTCGGGGACCGGGAAGACGATCGCGGCCTGTCGCGCTGAGGCCGATCTCGATCTGGACCTCGACGACGTCTGGGCCGGCAAGGCGAAGCCGGTCGGCGATCCGGAGACCTTCTACCTCGGCTTCGAGCGAAACTCGCTGACCGCGGCGCGCCTGATCAACCCGCAGATCGGGTTCCGTCTCGCCGAGCTGGTCCCGGACGAGCCGGCGGAGGGCGAGGAAGGCGTCCCGAATCCGGAGCATGCGCTCGCGATCGCGACCGAGGTCATCCGCGCCGCGGCCTCCGGAGAGCTCGCGCGGATGGGCTTCAAGAGGATCGTCGTGGACGGCGCGACCGAGCTCCAACGGCTGATGAAGGACGACATCGTCGACGGTCTGATCGGCGACGCGTCCTCTCCGGACTGGCGGGAGAACTGGTTTTCCCAGGATGACTGGAACTTCCTGAAGGAGAAGACCCGGCGAGCCCTGAACTGGATCCGGGCGATCTCCTCGATCGACGTGTTCGTGACCGCGCTCGAGGACACGTTCGAGAGTCGGAAGGCCGGCGCGACGCAGGCGAGCGACAAGATCGGCCCGAAGATGGAGGGACGCGACGGCTCCGCGCTCCTCCAGTACTTCGAGGCGGCCGGGCGCATGGAGCGGGTGATCGTCCCGCTCGGCGCCGGTCGCGAGAAGATCGAGCATCGGGTGATGTTCACGGGTCCGAGCCGCTACAAGATCAAGCCGTGCGGGCCGATCACCGGCTGGCAGCGGGCGTGCGCGGCGGCCTGGGGCGCGGTCCTCGAGGGTCGTCTCCCGCCGGATCGAACGCGGATCGTCGACTCGATGACCGTCGCGGACCCGGACGCGGACCGTCGGCCGACGGTCGATTCGAAGGCCGGCGAGGTCGGTGCAGCTCCGAAGGCCCGTTCGGCGCGGACGGCGCGGAAGGCGACGTAGTCGATCGTCGCCCTCGGCCGCGAGTCGATAGAGCTCGACAGGCCGGGATGTCCTCGCGCCTCGGCCGGCCGCGAAGCTCCCTCCGGAGACGAGCGGCCGGCCGTCCCTCTGTCATGTCACTGTCAAGGTTGGAGCTCTGTCATGGGTGAGAAGAACGAAGACGAGATCGAGAGCGATGATGTCTCCTCGGAGACGCCGAAGCCGGAGTCGAACACTGGTCGGCAGACCAGCGGGGGCGGCTCCGACGACGACGGGATCGATCCCGGTCAGGCGGACGAGTACAAGCGCGGCGAGCGCTACCGGTGTCGCGACGGTCGGAAGCTGTTCCGCGTCGTCGGCCTGACGCGCGACGCGACCGGGAACGGGACGGCGTTCATCGAGCTCCGCCTCGTCTGCCTCAAGGACTACGAGCAGCCCGGGATGGAGGTCGATCGCGAGACGGGAAAGTGGGTCAAGAACAAGGATCTCGCTCCGCCCTCGGACGAGGGCCTGTCCTGTCGGCTCAAGTTCCACGACACGGAGAAGGCGCGTCCGCGGATCGCCAACTTCGCGCGTGAGATGGGCCGGACGACGCGGTTCTCGTTCTCGAACGACGACCACATCGAGGAGATCGCCTTCGACAAGCTGTTCATCGGCGAGGTCGAGGTCGACGTCGACAAGCAGGGTCGCGAGTGGCCGGAGTGCGTCTCGTGGGAGCGCTACGAGGGCGAGAAGGATCCGGCCTGGGAGGCCCTGTTCGACAAGGGCGTCGACGACTTCGAGGAGGCGGGCAAGAAGCGCGAGGAGAGCGCGCGCCGCGAGGCGGAGAAGCAGGGTGGCGGCGGTCGCAGTCGCGGTCGTGGCGGCTCCGGTGGCGGTCGCGGCGGCTCCGGCGGCGGTCGCGGCAAGGGCTACGGGTTCTGAGGACCGTCCTGTCGATCGATCCTGGGGAGGAGGGCGGCGCCTTCCTCCTCGGCCGTTCTGCTCCGGAGGATCCGATCTTGATCCTTGGGGCGGTCGCCTGGAGGAGGCGCGGCGAGAGCCACGCCGTCTCCTGGGTCGATCGGCGGACCCGGACGCTCCGGCGCTCGGTCGTCTCGACGCTCGCGCAGGTCGGCGCGCTGGCGATCCCCAGCGCGCTCGAGGTCGGACCGTCCAGTCGACCAGACGCGATCGCGATCGAGGACGCGTTCGTGGGCGTGGACCCGCGGAACTCGCTCCGGGTCGCGCGCGACGCAGGCCGACTCGAGGCCGCGCTCGAGATCGCGGCGTGGCCGGGTAAGCCTCCGCGGGTCCGGCTCGTCGACCCGAACGTCTGGTGGCGGGCGCTCGGTCTGCGGCCCGCGAAGAAGCGCGACGAGCGGAAGGGGATCTCCGTCCTCGAGATGCCGAAGCTCCTCCGCGGGCTCGCCGAGGTCTTCGCGATGCTCGGTCGGAGCCACCACCTCTCGGACGCAGCCGGGATCGGCATCACGGCGATGCGACACGAGGCATGGGACGACCTGTCGGATCGGGCCTGGACCGCTCGCGTCGGCGAGGCCGGCACGCGACCGCGGTCGGCGCGCCGGGCGAAGACGGAGGACCCGTGACCGCTCGGATCGCTCGGGTTCGAGTCTCCGGCGAGGTCCTGGTCCTGACGGCTGATGCGGCGACGCTCGTCGTCCAGCGCGCCGATGGGTCACAGATCGACGTCTCGGGGCATCCTGGCGCGCCGGCGCTCGCGGACGTCGTCGAGGAGCTTGCAGCCCAGCGCGAGCTCCTCGAGGCGGCGCGAGTCCTGCTCGACGGGTTCGCGGACAGGGTCGACGCACGCGGAGATCACGGTCCTCTCGTCGAGCGGGTCCGCGTTCGGTTCCAGACGCTCCGAGACCGCGCGCGCGCCTGGACGACGGCGTCGATCGCGCGCTCGCTCTGATAGCTCGCGGGCGGAGGGAGCATGCCGAGGGAGATCGCTGCGAGCGATGTCGATCAGGTCTGGGAGGCGTGGCGGGCGCGACAGAAGCGGCCGGCGCTCGTCCGGCTGACCGAGGAGCGGCGGAAGCTGATCCGAGCGCGGCTGAAGCTCGGATACACCGCGGACGAGCTCTGTACGCTGGTCCGCTACGCCTACGAGTCGGACGACGACCGGCCCAGGTTCTGGCGCGGCGAGAACGCGGGACAGGAGGCGAGGACCTACCTGGACATCGAGAACCTCCTCCGGGTCCACAAGCTCGGAGAGCGGGTTCCGGCAGCGCTCGCCTGGGCGAACCCCGGCGACGACGACGGAGACGACGAGGGCGGCTCCGGCGCTCCGGTCAGCCGGTCGGCGCGGCGGTCCGTGGAGGTCGATCCGGAGGAGGAGGGATCCGGCGGACGCTACGCGGCGTTCCGCTCGCGGCCGCGGCGATGAGCACTCCGGAGTGGATCCAGGAGATCAAGCGGCGTCCGTTCGTCGAGGTCGCGGCGGCGGCGGGCGTTCGGCCGGTCAAGAAGGGCTGGGCTCCCTGCCCGAACCCGAAGTGCGGCGTCGAGCGGCGCGGTCGGGAAGACTCGCGTCCTCCGCTCGTCGGCGGGACGGACGGCGGCTGGTCCTGCGTCGTCTGCAACGCTGAGGGCGACTCGGTCGACCTGCTCTCGTTCACGCTCGCCGGCGTCCGCTACCGGGACGCGAGCCCGGACGAGAAGGCGCGCGTCGCGAGCCGCGCCGAGGAGCTCGGTCTCATCGATGGTCGGGACCGGCGCGCGAAGACCGCGGCTCCTCCGGCCCGGTCTGCGGCGCGGACGCGGACGGTCCGATCTGCGCGACCCGGCAGCGCGACGATCGTCGAGGAGGTCTCCGAGACGCCGGGACTCGTTCGGTCGATCCCGTGGAGCCCAGACCTCCCGGCCACGGCGATCCAGGCCCTCTGGGGGGACCCCGCGGCGGAGATCGTCAAGCGCTACCTCGTGGGAGATCGAGCGCTGACCGAGGCCGCGATCCGCAAGTGGAAGCTTGGAGCCTACCTCGACAAGCGCGGATGCTGGTGGGTGACGATCCCTCTCCTGGACTCGTCGACCGGCGAGCCAGTCAACGTCAAGTTTCGGCGGGTCCCGGACCCGGAGACCGGCGAGTGCCCGAAGCCGAAATACACGACGTGTCCAGGCCGGCCTCTTCCGCTGTTCGGGACGCGCGCGCTCCCGAACGACGAGTCCGCAACGATCATCGTCGTCGAGGGCGAGCTCGACGTGGTCGCGATGTGGGTCTACGGCTGGACCGGCGTCGTCTCCGGGACGACTGGCGCCGGGTCGGACTGGTCCGATGAGTGGCTTGACGACCTCGAGCCTTACGATCACTTCGTCATTGCCTACGACGACGATCCAGAGGACAACGAGAAGGCGCGCGCCGCGGTCGAGAAGGGGCGGAGCAAGCTCATCGACTCGCTCGGTCGCGAGCGTTGCTCGATCGCGGTCCTACCGCGGAAGGACGCCGGTCAGTGTCTCGTCGACGGCGTCGAGACGGAGGAGATCGATCGGGCGATCAACCTCGCGCCTCCGGTCGTCGGAGTCCAGCTCCGCTCCGTTGGATCCTACGAGGCCGAGTTCGAGCGGCGTCTCGAGACGCCGGAGAAGCTGGTAGGTCTGCCGACGTGGTCCGGGAAGCTCGACTCGATGTTCGGCGGCTGGCCGATCGGGCTGACCATCCTCACCGGTCACTCCGGGCACGGGAAGACGACGCTCGGGACCTGGGCGCTCTACGAGCAGGCGATGCACGGGATCCCGTGCGGCCTGACCTCGTTCGAGCAGGGTCAGACAGGGTCGATCGCGAAGCTCCTCCGGATCGCGGTCGGTCGGGATTTCCTGGAAGTCGATCGGGAGGAGCGGCGGCGGGCGTGGCGCGCGCTGGACTCGATCCCGCTCGAGATCGTCCATCGCTACGGGCGAATGAGCGTCGATGAGCTCTCCTACACGATCAAGCGCGGCCGGCGTCGGAAGGGGATCCGCGTCTGGCTCGTCGACCATCTCGGGTTCCTGGTCGACTCGAGTCGGGACGACGAGCGGAGGCAGATCGATCACGCTGTTCGTTCGCTGACGATCCTCGCGAACGACGAGGAGGTCTCGATCCTCGCGGTCGCCCACCCCGACAAGGGCGGCCAGAAGGAGAAGCGGGTCACGATCCACGACCTGAAGGGCTCGAGCTCTCTCGAGCAGGACTGCGCGCTAGGCCTAGTCGTCGAGAAGTCGCGCAAGTCGAAGACGCCGGCGTCGATCGTGCGGGCGGACAAGGTCCGCAGCGAGTGGGGAACAGGCGAGGGCTCGTGGTCGCTGCTCCACTACGACCCGCAGTCCTGCACCTACGCCGACGAATGGGACATGCTCCCCAGCTCGGCGCGCGGAGAGGAGCCTCCGGAGCCGGTCGAGAAGCCGATCACGCCGAGGTCCTCGAGGCGAACCGCGCGGCGGTCGGAGTCAGACACGGATGCGAGCGATAGCTCCTCGGACGAGCCGGCGGAGGACGGCGAACCGGAGGACGAATGACCGCGGCGACCCCAGGACAGCGGCTCCCGAACCTGGACGAGGAGATCACCGTAGGGACCGGGCGTCTCGGTCGGGGCCTCAAGCTCCGCCAGACCTCCGGGACCGAGACGGGTTCGCTCCTCCTCGATCTCGAGATCCTCCACACGATCACGACGATCGAGCAGGCGCGGGAGATCGAGGTCTTCATTCCGGGCGCGGTCGGCGCGTTCCAGCGGGCGTTCGGCGAGAACAGCGACGGCGTCCGACCGCTCGAGTGGAAGCCCGCGAAGGGCGATTGCACGCTCATCCTCTGTCCTGCCGGCGGCGGGATCAAGGCCTTCGAGGGCGCGGCCGAGGCGAAGAGGGCGGCCCTTCGAGTCCTGCCGAAGGCCTGCGTCCTGACCGTCTACCTCCGCCTCCACTCGATCGACGAGGAGCATCTCGCTCCGCTCGCGCGTCTCCTGGGCGAAGGGGTCGACTACGAGCGGACCCGGACGACGCTCGAGGGAGCGACCGGCGATGCGGCCGGTCCGCTGTTCGCCGGCAAGGGCGGCGACCTGACGCCGGCGATCGGCGATCTCGCGATCGGTCCCGAGGGCGACGAGGTCCTCCTCGTCTCGGCCGTCGCGGAGGACGGGTCGGTCACTGGCTCGCTCAAGCTCGACGGCTCCGATCTGCGGACGGTCGAGAAGAACGCGGTCTTCGGCGTCAACCGGCTGTCTGGCCCGAACGGCGGCCCGCCGGCGTCCGCGCTCAAGAAGCTCCAGAGGGCGGCGAAGGACGCCGGGATCGAGGACCCGATCCTCGCCTCGGATCTCCAGACCGGGATCATGCAGGCGGCGGATCAGGGCATCATCTCCGAGGGCCCGGCCGGCTGGCCGATCACCGGAGACCTGATCGAGCTCGTGATCGAGGTCGCTCGCGATCGACTCCTCCCGCCGGAGGCCTGACCGATGCGGTTCCGGCTCCTCCGCGTGGTCCAGTTCGCCGGTCGCGCTGCTCGTCGAGGCGGCGAGACGTTCGGCGTCGACGAGGAGTGCGATCTCGTCGTGGACGCGGACCTGACCCACGAGGAGGGAGCCGGTCTCCGGGACTACGAGTCGAAGCAGCGCAAGCGGGATCCGGAGGCCCGGATCGTCGCAGTCCGCCTCGGCGGGAAGACGCGGTTCCTTCGCGTCGGCCACGACCTCGAGGCGATACCCGACGAAGGCAAGGCGCCCACGTCCCGGCCTCGATCTGCGAGGTCCGCGGCGCGGAAGCCTCCCGATCGGAGGTAGGGTGAACGCGCTCGAGATCCTCGCAGCCACCGCAGGCGGAACAGCTCCGCTCGCGGATCTCGCGGAGGCCGTCTTCCGAGGTCCGTTCGCGGAGGGCTCCGAGGTTCGTGAGCCGCAGATCGCGATGGCGCGCGCGGTCGCGAGCGCGATCGAGCAGGGGACGAGCGTCGCGGTCGAGGCTCCGACCGGGACCGGGAAGAGCGCGGCTTATCTGGTGGCCGGCGTCCTCGCGGTCCTCCGCGCGCGCGAGGTCGGTCGAGAGAAGAAGGAGGTCGGCGCGGAGAAGCGCTACCTGCTCGTCTCGACGGCGAACATCGCGCTCCAGAGGCAGATCGTCGAGAAGGACACGCCGAGGCTCGTGCGGGCGCTCGGGGTCGAGATCAAGGTCGCGACGCTCAAGGGCCGCGCGAACTACGTCTGCCGGTCGAGGCTCGACGACCTCGAGCTCCTCGAGGGCGAGGACACCGAGTTCGCGCGGCGAGTTGGACGCTGGCTCGCGGACGGCGGATCCGGCGATCGCGAGGACCTCCCGTTCAAGGCGACCGGCTGGGGACGGGTCTCGGTCGGCTCCGAGGACTGCATCGGGAACGCCTGTCCGCGCGCGCAGGACTGCATCGCGAACGCCGTGAAGAGGTCACAGGAAGGAGCGGCGATCTACGTCACAAATCACTCGTATCTGGCGATCGCGCGTCTCGCGAAGCAGGCGGTCGCCCTGATCGCGGACGAGGGACACGAGCTCGAGGACTGCGTCCGGCGCGCGAGGACGAAGGAGATCCGGATGGGCGCCGGTCCGCACTGGCGCAAGGTCCTCGAGCGGACGATCCCGGACGTCTCGACGCTCGCGGCCGGCGGCGGCCCGATCGGGAAGGTCCTTGAGCGTCAGATCGTCGAGGTCCTCCGGGCGGCGGAGGACTGCGCCGGCGAGTATGGCGACGCGGAGCGGCTCTGTCCCGGCTGGTCGAGCCTCGATCCGCAGGACTCGAGTCGGTCGGCGTTCGAGGCGGCCGAGGCCCTGACGCAGATCGCGGAACAGCTCTCGGAGGAGGACGAGGTCGCGGCAGCGAAGGCCGGGAAGAACGCGACGCAGATCCGCGCTCTCGGCTGGCGGATCATCAAGGCGATCGACCCGGGCGAGACCTGGGTCTCCTGGGTCGAGGTCAAGGACCGGAAGCCGACGATCTCGGTCGCGCCGATCGAGGCCGTCCTCGGGGTGACCGGGATCCCGATCGCGATCACCTCCGCGACGCTCGGCGCGGGCGAGCCGGCGCGCGCGGCGGCATCGGTCGGGGTGGTGGCGGAGGGGATCGTCCTTCCGTCGCCATGGGAGCTCGAGAGGATGGCGGTCTGCTTCGTCCCGCGCGGTCCGGATCCGAACGAGCCGGAGTGGAAGCGCTGGTCCGAGGAGGAGGCGGTCCGCTTCGTCCAGCAGGTCGGCGGCGGCTGCCTCGTCCTCTCGACGAGCTACGCGAGGGCTGGCGCGCTCCGGGACGCGATCTCCGAGGGTTGCTCCTACCCGGTCCGGATCCAGGGCGAGGCCGGTCGCTCCGAGCTCGTCTCCTGGTACGCGGCAGAGCGGGAGGGCGTTCTCGTCGGGACGCGGAGCCTGTTCCAGGGCGTCGACGTGCCCGGGAAGCGCGGCGTCCTGATCGACCGGATCCCCTTCGCCTCTCCGAACGACCCGATCGAGGAGGCGATCGGCGAGACGCTCCAGGACGCGTTCCGATCGAGGACGCTCCCGAACGCCTGTCAGCTCCTCCGGCAGGCGGCCGGGCGGCTGATCCGGACGGCGACGGACCGCGGCGCGATCTGCCTGCTCGACTCCCGGATCGTATCGGCCACGTTCGGGGTCACGCTCCGGCGCGCGATCGAGCCGATCCGGATCACGCGCGACCCGGAGGACGTCGTGCGGGTCCTCCGCGGCGAGCTCCCTGCGGCGCTCGAGGCGAAGGCGCCGGCGAAGAAGACGAAGGGACCGACCTCGAGCCGGTCGGCACGGAGGGCCTCGTGAGCCGGCGCCGGGCGCGCGCGGTCGCGCTGGTCCCGTGTGCGCGGGAGGGCTGCGAGAACGAGGTCGATCCAGAGAGCTCGGACCTCTGCCGAGACTGCGAGAGCTACTACGAATTCTGCGAGGTCTGCAACGCCTACGAGGGCTCCGGACCGGGCGAGCATCGCCATCTTCAGTACCGAGTCGGCTACGGGTACGTCGGGGCTGGGAAGTGGAACGGCTACGGCGACACGACGGCAGAGGAGCTCTACCGCGCCTCGTTCGAGGTCCTCTGCGATGGGATCGGATCCGATATCGCGCGCAAGCTCCGAGACGGCCTCGCGTTGCGTCGGTACTGGCTCCGGTTCGAAGGTCCGCTCCTCGGCTCGATCGGGCTCCGCTGCGAGGTCCTCGGTTTCTGGACCGACGGGAAGGGCTGGGGACCTGGACGGCCGAAGGCTCCCGACGAGCCCGGGGAGGGTCGCTACCTGATCTGCGGGACGAACATCGGCGACGCGATCGGAGAGGCACGCAAGCGCGAGATCGAGGCCGCGCGACGCGTCGGCGAACGGGTCTACCACCAGCTCCTCGACGGCGAGGAGGAGGCCTCGATCGGGCACGCGGTCACCTGCCTCATCTCGCTCTGGCCGACGGAGACCGACTCGCAGGCCGCGGAGATCGTCGGGTGGATGGACGCGTGGCTCGCTCGCTCCGCGGCGGGTCTCGCAGCGATTCCCTGCGGATGCTAGGCTCGTCCGGATGAACCACCCTCGGCCACGACCCTACTTCATCCCTGCCGAGCGCTACGAGACGGCGCTCGACGATCCCGCGCTCGGCGCGCTTGCTGCGGAGGGCTGGACCGTCGTGTCGGCGACGACCGTCGCTCGCGGCAAGCTCGGTCCGAACGGCGAGGAGACGATCGATCTGATGCTGATCCTCTGGCCCCCTCCGCGGGCGATCGCGCTGGTTGACGCGGTCGCCTCGGAGGCGCGGCCTCTCGAGCTCCCGGTCGCTCCGATCGTGGCTCCGGTCGCTGATCGCCGGGCGTTCGTCCTCTTGCTGATGGGCCTCGCGGTTGGGTGTGCGCTCGGAGGTCTGGTCGTCGCGCTGGCCCTCGGTCTCTCGTGACCCGGCGCAAGGTCTCCGGCTCTCCCTCGGCGACGATCGGCGGGAACCCGGTCCGGCGGTTCCGGATCTCGGACCTCGTCCTCGATCCGCGCAACCCGCGGACGCACGGCGACCAGAACCTCGAGGTCGTCCGCGGGTCGCTTGAGGACTACGGGCAGGTCGAGGCGCTCGTCGTCCAGGCGAACACGAACCGGGTCGATCCGCTCTACAAGCAGGCTTACGATCTGTTCTGGACGTTCCCGCCGGACGCAAGCCGTGGCTCCGGTCCTGTTCGGAACTTCGTCTGGGACCACGCAACGAGCGAGGGCCACAAGCGCCACTGGGTAGTCGACGACAACATCCAAGGGTTCTACCGCTTGAACCGGAACCTTAAGGTTCCGGTCGGCGACGGGACTGTCTTCCGATGCATGGAAGACTTCGTGGAGCGGTATACCAACGTCGCAATGGCCGGTCCTAACTACTTCATGTTCGCCAGCAGGAAGAACGATGTCCCGCCGTTTACGCTCAACACCCGCATCTACTCATGCAATCTGATCCTCAACTCCGCGCCGTTCCGTTGGCGCGGAATGTACAACGAGGACGTCGACCTCTCTCTTCGTATGCTTAAAGAAGGGTTTTGCACGATCCTGTTCAACGCCTTCCTTCAGAGAAAGGCGCCAACACAGACGATGATCGGCGGCAATACAGACGCCTTCTATGCCGAGGAAGGAACGCTCCCGAAGAGCCAGATGCTCGTCGACATGCATCCCGACGTGGCCAGGGTCGCGTGGCGGTTCGGCCGGTGGCACCATCACGTCGATTACCGAGGGTTCAAGCGTAATCGGCTCGTGCGAGATCCCTTGGTAGAGGTCCGTTCTGGGCCTGACGACTACGGGATGGTCCTCAAGGACGAGCCCGTGCGAAAGTTGCCACGGAGCTAGCGCCACACACGAGCGCTATGCAAAATGATGCTGGACGTGACCGCGGCCGGGCGATAGTTCATCCACGAGAGGCCGGACGGCCTCCAAGGAGGACGAGATGAGCCAGAAGAACGTGTCCAAGGTCCTGTCCGTCGGCATGCTGACCTACTTCCGCGGGTCCGACCTCTGGGTCAAGCCGGCCGACGCGATCCAGACGCTCGCGCAGCACGGGATCGACGCCCGGGTCCCGGACATCTCCACGACGCCGGTCAAGATCGCCCGTGCCGCCTTCGCGGCGGGCGGCTGGCGTCGCAAGAACATGCGCGCCGAGGTCGTCGACCGCAACCCCGACCACATCACGATCGGCCTCCTCCGTCGGACGGACGTGTCCGGCTCGCGGGTCGACTGGCTCCAGTTCGACACCGTGACCTGGAGCGAGACGCTCGGCTGGACGGGCGCGACGACGGACGAGGGCCGCGAGTTCTACACCCACGGCGAGAAGTGGCAGACCTACCTCGACTACTACTGGGTCCGCTCGACGGTCGTCTTCGCCTCGCTCGCGAAGATCGGCGTCCCGATGGGCGGTGGCGGGATCCTCTACATCCACACGGACAAGGTCGACGAGTTCGAGAAGCTCAGCCGGTGGGTCGAGACCGTCCGCGGCGCGAAGCTCTACGCGATCAAGATCGACGCGACGGATCCCGAGTCCGTCAACGCGATCGGCTCCGCGGTCAAGGAGCACGCGCTCGGTCAGGTCGACGCGGTCGTGACCCGCCTCTCCGAGTGGCGCGAGAAGGCAAAGGGCCGGACGGCGACGCTCGAGACCCTCCTCGAGGAGCTCGGCGACGTCCGCGGTCGGGCGATCGCGCTCTCGGTCGCCCTCCGGTTTTCGACCGAGGAGATCGACGCGGCGATCGCCGGCGCGGAGTCGGATCTCCGGGCCCAGCTCGAGACGAGCAAGGCGCCGAAGGTCGCTCCGGTCGCGACCGAGACGCCGGCGCCGGCGCCGGTCCAGGATCCGACGCCGGTCGTCCAGGTCGACGGGATCCTCGTCTACTCGGTCGAGGAGCTCGAGAGCCTCGGGAGCAAGGACCTCCGGAAGCTCTGCCACAAGATCGGGATCGAGGGCTACGCGAAGATGACCGACGCGGGTCGGGTCGTCGCCCTCCTCCAGGCGCGCGAGGCCGCGGCCTCCTGATCGGTCCGCGCCGGAGTCCGGTCTCCCGGGCTCCGGCCGCTCCGATCCGCGCGCGTCTCCTCCTGCGACTCGTCCTCGAGGTCCTGGAGACGCGCGCGGATCCGAGCGGAGGATCGATGGCGACGTACCGTCTACGGCTGACCGTCAAGATCGGCGGGAAGGCCTCTCTCGACGAGTTCGCGGAGACCTCCTGGGAGGGCTTCGAGGTCGCGCAGGTCGGGCGCAACGCGACGGAGCTCGTTCTCCGGCGACGCTACCCGGCCGCAGACGTCCGGCTCGCGCTCGCAGTGGGACGGCGTCTCGTTCGGAGATCCCACCCGACCGCTGGCGATCCATCGGCGGGAAGCCGCTCGGGAGGCGGCTCGGATCGCAGATCAGGAACAAAGTTCACGATCCTCCTTGACCAATGATCGTGAGCGGGCGAAGGTTCGTTCACGAGAGGCGCCGGACGGCTCCTCCGGAGGACGAGACCATGACGACGACCCCGACTGAGATCCATCCGATGTCCCTCGCCACCGCCGCGGCGCTCGCGCTCGGCTTCGGCGCCGAGCTCCGCGCGATCTACCTCGAGCGCGATCGGGAGGTCGCCGGGCTCCTCCTCGCGACGGTCGCGGAGTGCCACGTCCTGCTCCTGGGCCCCCCGGGGACCGCGAAGACCGGGCTCTCGCTGACCTTCGCGGAGGGCCTCGGCTGGACGACGTTCGTCCGGCTCCTGACCCGCACGAGCGTCCCGGAGGAGCTGTTCGGGCCCTTCTCGCTCTCCGCGCTCGAGGACGATCGGTTCGAGCGCAAGCTCGACGGCTACCTCCCGACCGCCCAGGTCGCGGTCCTGGACGAGGTCTTCAAGGCGAACAGCTCGATCCTCAACGCGCTCCTGACCCAGCTCAACGAGCGGACCTTCGACAACGGGACGCAGCGGATCCGGACTCCCCTCGAGGTCTGCGTGGGCGCCTCGAACGAGTACCCCCAGGACGAGAGCCTCGCCGCGCTCTACGATCGGTTCCTCCTGCGGTTCTGGGTCGAGTACCTCCGCGACGACTCGTCCTTCGAGGCGCTCCTCCTCGCCGATGGCGGAGCCCGTCCGACCCTGGATCCGGCCGCGGTCGAGGTCCTCCGCGAGGCCGCGCGCCGGGTCGACCTCCGCCCGATCGTCCCGATCGTGACCGAGATCCGCCGGACGCTCTCGACGACGCACGGGATCACGGCCTCCGATCGTCGCTGGCGGCAGGCGATGAGTCTCGTCCGCGCCTCGGCCGCGCTCTCCGGCCGGCTCGTCGCGACGGCGCGCGACCTCGCGGTCCTCGCGGACTGCCTCTGGGATCGGCGCGAGCAGAGCGACACGATCCGCGCCGTGATCGTCCCGCACTACTCGCCGCACCTCCGGCTCGCCGAGCAGATCGCGACCGACTCCCGCGAGATCGCGGGACGCGTCCCGGACCGGCTGACGATGGCGACGATCGGGACGGCCGGCTCCGCGGTCTCGGACCTCGGGAAGCGTCTCGCCGAGATCCGCTCCCTGGACCAGACCGACCCGGACGTCGCGACCTTCACCGAGGAGGTCCGCGGCCTGCTCGCCTCGGTCGAGACGCAGATCGCGAGCGTCACGCGCCGCTCGCTCTCCTGACCTCCAGTCGTGCGGGACCCGGTCGCCCGGGTCCGTCACCGTCTAGTCGGTGAGGCCTCGCGCTCCTGCGAGGTCGGCGTGGAGGTGATCGATGGGAACGACGACGACGCGAGATCGTGAGGCGCGGCTGGTCCCGCTGCGGACCGCGCTCATCGAGGCCGGCTACCGGACTCGATGGGCTACGGAGCTCGAGGTCGGCGGGATGCTTGTGCGCTGGGAGCCGCAGGACGGACCGGGACCAGCGGTCCTGATCGTGGTCGATCAGCACGGCGGCTGGAACGCGCACGTCGAGGTCGGTCATGACACGAACAGCGCGCCGGAGACGATCCGCCGGCTGGTCGATCGGCTGCTCCCGCTGCCGGACGGCGTTGTCATGCCGGCCGCTCCGGTCGGCTGGTCGACCCGGATCTACCGGGTCGCGGAGGGCGACTACACCGGGCCGAACCCGCACGGCTCGATCGTGATGGTCGAGCTCGTCCCGGGCGGCGGGACGCACGACAAGATCGGCGACTGGTTCACGCGCGTCGAGGCGGCGTTCATGACGCAGTCCTGGGAGCGTCAGGACGACGAGCCCGGGACCGAGTCGGGCGAGAACACCGAGGGCGCACGCTGGGTCACGTTCGGCCTCGAGGAGCGGTAGAGGATCGTCGTGCTTGACAGACGATCGCGGCCGGGCGATAGTTCGTTCACGAGAGGCCGGACGGTCTCTCGCGGGAGGACGAGATGACGACGACGAACCCGGCCGGAACCCTCGAGGCCGCTCCGCTCGCGGTCGGCTGGACCGCGAGCCGCTGGGAGCGCGCTCTCCACGATCGCCGGACGACCGGTCTCCTGGGCGTCGCGGAGCGGCAGATCGCGGACGCGGTCCTCGAGGAGGTCCGCGAGTACCTCCCGGAGGGCGTCTCCGCGGAGGTCGCGCGCGAGCAGATCCGCAGCGGTGCCGAGGCGCTCGGTCGCGGCCTCTACGGTCGCCTCTACGGCGCGCCGGTCGAGGCGGACTCCGGCCCGGCCTGGGCGCGGTCGGCAGCGACGGCGATCGCGCAGGGCGGCGGCCTCGAGGACCTCCGCTCCGCGACCTCCGGCGATCCGGACATGGCGGCGATCGCGGCCTCGACGCTGATCCGCGGCCTCTCCTCGAGCATCCCGGAGATCGTCGAGTCGCTCCTCTCCGAGGGCGAGGATCCGATGGGCGCGCTCGAGGACGACGAGGCCGGTGAGCAGGCGGCCGCACAGGTCGGCGGTCTCCGCGGACAGATCGTCAAGGCGATCCGCGAGGTCGCGGACGCGCGCGAGCTCCTCAACGGTCTCCTCCCCGGCCTCGGATCGGCTCCCTCCGCGCCGGAGCAGGAGGACCCGCGTCGGCTCTCGCTCGTCAAGCGTCTCCGCCGGGACGAGCGCCTCCGCCGGGTCCTGACCGTCGCCGGTCGGATCCGCCGGATCGCGGAGCGCGTCCGCCGGACCCGCTCGGACGAGGCGCGCGAGGAGGTCGTCGACGTCGAGCGCGGCGGCGACCTCGGCCGGGTCCTCCCCTCGGAGCTCTCCGGCCTCAAGGCCGGCGGCGCGCGCCGGCTGCTCGTCCTCAAGGGTCTCGCGGATCGGAGCGTCCTCCAGTACCGCCTCAGCGGGACCGAGCCGCTCGGCAAGGGTCCGATCGTCGCGCTCCTCGACGCGTCCGACTCGATGCGCGCCCAGCTCTCCGAGGGCCTCCGCCGGATCGACTGGTGCGCGGCGATCGGGATCGCGGTCGTCCGCGCCGGGATCGAGCAGAACCGGGACGTCGCGATCGCGGCCTTCGACGACAACGTCCTCGAGCACTGGACCTACCGGGTCCCGGCGGGCGACCGGCGCGCCGCGGAGGCCGCGGTCCTCGGTCTCGCGACCCTCGCTCCCTGCATGGGGACGGTCTTTGATCCCGCGATCGCCTGGGCGCTCGACGGCGGCGCGGAGCGGGCGCGCGCGGACCTGATCCTCGTCACCGACGGTGCCGGGATGGTCTCGGAGGCGCTCGTCGCTCGCCTGGATGCGGCGCGCGGGCGTGGCCTGCGGCTCTGGGGGATCCTCGCCGGCGACGGTTCGGTCCCGGCGACGGTCGCGCGCCTCGCGGACGGGATCGCCACTCTCGACTCGAGCTCCGACGCGGCCGAGGAGATCGGGAGCCTGGGAGCGACGTAATCGGCTGGCGTCAGGAGGATCGCGCTCACGATCCTCTTGACGTTCGATCTCTGCCGGGCGACAGTGTGTTCACGAGAGGGCCGGACGGTCCTATCCGGAGGACGAGACCATGACGACCACTCTCGAGTCGACCCAGACCCAGACGCTCCGGACCTCGGACCGGATCTTTCGGCTGACCTTCCGAACGCGCCACGAGACGCGGATCGGCTATGCCACGTTCTCTTGGCTCGAGGATCGCGGCGGCGACCAGCTCTACGCCGGCTTCTCGCGGGTCGATGTCCTCGGACTGAACACGATGGGCTCCTTCGGCGCCTGCCACCTGCCGAAGGACGGCCGGTCGTTCGAGGCCTTCGGCGTCGTCGCGGTCGAGCCGATCGGGGTCCGACTCTCGCAGCTTCCGAAGGGCGTCTCCGGGGTGATGCCGATCTCGGAGGCCTTCCTCCTCGCGCGTGCGGCGTGACCGCGGCAGCGGCCGGGCTCCGGCGCGTCCGGGACCTGCTCGAGGTCGAGCTCGCGCGGGACGAGCGGATCGCCGCGCGCCGGCGCTACGCGGTCGCCCTGTCGGAGGCGCGGACGCTGGGCTTCTCCGCGGCCGCGTTCCGGCTCGACGTCGAGGCCGTCCTCGTCTGCTCCGATCCGGCCGGCTGGGTCGCGGCCGCTGAGTCGGTCCTCGAGACGCTCCGCGCGGGAGGACGGCCGTGATCACGCTCGCCTGCTGGGAGGCCTTCGGACCTGCGCCGCGCCCGATCTACCTCGCGGTGGCGCGCGGCGCGCGGCGGAACGGTCCGCACGAGCGCGGATGGGTCTGGGAACGGACGGACGCCTTTCGAGAGGGCGTCGCTGAGCCCGTCCGAGAGCTCTCGACGCTCGAGAACGCCGCGGCGCTCGACGAGGCCCGGCACGCCCGCGGCTACCCGCGTCCCGCGCAGGACTGCGGGCTCTGCCGCGGTCTCGGGATCCTGACGAGCCGGCAGGGCTGGCGTCTCGCGGGCGGCCCTCCGGTCGTCGTCCACTGTCCGACCTGCAACGGTCGCGGCTGGGTCCGACCGTGAGCGTCGACCTCGACTCGCCGAAGGTCCGGACGGATCTCGTTCTCCGCGCGCGGGCGATGACGGAGCTCGTCTGGCCGGAGGTCCCGCTCCGCGCCGGCTGCGCTCACCTCGTTGCAAGCTTCGGCGCGATCTGCGCGTCGCGCGGTGTCCGCGTCGGGGTCCAGGGAGGGACGGCTTCGTGGCGGCGTCTGCCGGAGGAGCTCGACGACGGCGTCGTGGCGACCCACTTCTCCTACGTCCTCGAGCTCGACTCTCCGACCGGCCTCGCGCGCTGGGCGCGAGACCTGCTCCCGGAGATGCACGTCTGGGCGATCTTGCCGGACCGCGAGGAGGCGGTCGATCTGACTCTCGGCGATCTACCAGAGCAGTGCGAGATCGCCGGCCGGCTCCCGTGGCTGATGCCGCGGCCTCCGGCGTTCGGCTGGTGGCGCTGGTCCGAAGAACCTCCAGGCGTCTACGCTCCGACGGTCGAGGGCTGTGAGATCGCCTCCCTGGCGGTCTCCCGGCTCGTCGGACACCTTCGATCCGTGAAGGCCTGGACGAGTCGACCCCGGCCGGGGTAACATTGGTCCACACCGGGCGGACGCTCGGTGGCGGAGGACGAGATGCTCGAGAACGTCTGTCTGGTCTGCCTCGTCGTCGGTCTCCTCCTGACCGGCCTCGGTCTCGGAGTCCTTCTCCGAGGCTACGGTGCCGCGCAGATCGCCATCGCGACGATCGCGACGATCGGCAGCGGGAGGCGACGGTGAGCCGGCCGGGACCCGCGGCGGCGCGAGCGGTCGCGCTCTGCCTGATCGGCCTGCGTCAGCTCTCCGGCTGGGAGGACGCGGACGCGCTCGCGGAGCGAACTGCGGACTCGCTCCGCGATGGGGGGGAGGGTCTCTCGAGGGTCGACGCCGATCGGCTCGTTCGCTGGTCGTCGCGCTGGGCGACGCTCCGGCCGGAGATCCGCGTGTTCTACCAGCGGGCGATCGAGTCGCAACCGACCGGGACGACGCGGATCGCCGTCTCCCTCGGCCTGCTCGCGATCCTCGACGGTCGCCGGCCGGAGGGCTGGGTCGTCGGATCGCTCCGTCGTCTCCACGTCGATCTCCTCGCGGAGGAGACGGCGTTCGAGCTCTGTCCTGCTCGTGTTCTGGTCTGATCGTAGCTCCGAGCGTTGCCTCGGCCGGGAGTGGTCATGGTGGGTGTCGTTGCGGTTGTCGCAGTCGAGACGGTCGTCGGTGTCGGTGTCGTCGTCGAGGACCTGTCCGGAGACCTCGATCCGCTCCTCGTCGCGGAGGCCTGGACGAGGGTAGTCGAGGTCTGGGACGAGATCGGGCGCCTCGCGAAGCACATGGCGCGGCGCGACTCCAGGATCGATGCGGAGGATCTCCGGTCGATGATCGCGACGGACTGCGTCGAGCGGTTCGAGCTCTACGATCCCGCTCGCGGCGAGTTTCGGAGCTGGGTCTTCTCGCGGGCGATGCTCAACCGGCTCCGGCTTCTCCGGCTCGCGACGCGTCACGAGCCCTACGGACGGCTCGAGCTCGGCAGACCTCGCAACGCCGACTCGGAGGCCGGCGGTCAGGAGGACCGGCTCCTCCTCGAACCGGCGGTCGGTGTCGGCGCTCGCGGCTCGCCGGCGCGCTGCGAGGCGCTGGCCGATCTCCAGGGGATCTACGATCGGACCGACCCCGCGGGACGAGACGCGATCATGGTTCGCCTGCACGGGCTCGATCCGAAGGTCGCCGGCCTGTCTCGGACCGGGCTCTCGTCGAGGGTGATCCGGATCCGCGAGAGCGTGGCTGAGGAGCGGGGATGACGCCGGCGATGGTCCTCAACGGCGTCGCTCCGTTCGCCCTCAACATCGGCGACGGGATCGACTGGATCCGGTCCCTGCCGGCGGAGTCTGTCGACCTCGTCGTGACTGATCCGCCCTACGAGAGCCTCGAGCGGCATCGCGCGAAGGGGACGACGACGCGGCTCTCGCACTCCGAGGGCTCCTCGAACGACTGGTTCCAGACGATCCCGAACGCGCGGCTGCCGGACCTGCTCGACGGGATCTACCGGGCCCTCCGGCCGCGGCGGCACGCCTACATCCTGGCGGACGAGGAGACGACGGACCTCCTCAAGCTCCTCGCGCCGCTCTCCGGGCTCTACCCGTGGAAGACGCTGGTCTGGGTCAAGGTCGTTCAGGACGCGGACCTCGAGGAGCTCTCGCGGACGCTCGACGGCGAGGACTCGGTCCGCGCTGGGACCGGGTACCACTACCGGGCGGCGAACGAGCGGATCCTCCTCCTCGAGAAGCGCTCGGTCCGCATCCCGGCGGCGCTGTTCGGCGCTCCTCCTCTGCCGCGGATCTCGCTGACGCCGAAGGAGGATCCGCCGGGCGAGGGTCTACAGCTCAACGACCGGGCGACCCCGGACGTCCTGTTCGCTCCCGGGATCCGGCGCGGCTACCCGACGGAGAAGCCGGTCGAGCTCCTCCGGACGCTCGTCTCGCAGTCGACGCAGCCTGGGGAGGTCGTCGTCGACCCGTTCGCCGGCAGCGGGTCGACGGGGGTTGCGACGCTCGAGCTCGGTCGTCGCGTCCTCCTCTGCGAGCTAAAGCCATCGCAGGAGGATCCGATCCGGTCCCGCCTCATCGCCACGAGGCCCAGGCCTTGACCGCTCCGGCCTCCACGGGCGCTGCTACGGTCGCGGGCGTCCCGTGGGGCCCGGTGTTCGTCGCGCTCGTCTCCGAGGCCGAGAGGCGCAAGTGGACGCGGGCGCGGGTCGCGCGTCCTACCGAAGGACGTCACGCGCTGGACGACCGCTGGCCGGTCCTGGTCGCGGATCCCGACCGATCTCCCGGTCCGGCGTCTCGCGTCCCTCCTCGGCCTCTCGCTCGTCGTCGGAGCCGAGGAGGTCTCGATAGTCGAGGCCGGGCTCGCCGCGGAGATCGTCGCGCGCGCTCGGAGGTGACGTGGGGCGATCGGGGTCGAGGTCGACGTCGAGCATCGTTCGTCAGCTCGTCGCGGACGGCGCAACCCTCGAGCCGGCTCCGACTCCGGAACCGGGCGAGCAGGAGGCCGAGGCCTTCGCGCGCGCCGCGTTCATCCGGATCCTCGCGGCGACGCGCTCCAGGAGTCCGGCCGTCGCTGTGATCTGGCGGCTCGAGAACGCCTGGGCGAGAGCGCTCCGGGGCCTCGTCGAGGACGAGCGGGTTCGGATCGTCGAGCTGACGGACAGACCGGACGTCGCGGTCTCGACCCTGCTCCCGGTCCTCGGTCCGCTGGACTGCGATCCGGCCCTCGAGCTCGAGGCGGTCCTCGTTCGGGTCTTCGGCGGTCCTCACCTCCGGCCGCGTGCGCATCTTCTGGTCGGCGGTCGGCTCGATCGGTTCGTAGGTCGGCCCGCGGATCGCGCGACGACGGTTCGAGAGCGCTGGGTCCCGCACACGGTCCTCTGCGAGGACCTGACGCGGGCGGCGTCCTGGTACACGTCCGGGCTCCGCCCGGATGGCGGATCTCCACGGCTCGTGTTCGTTGCTCCGTCGGTCTCGAGGGTCGAGCGATAGGACAGGACAGCGCGGGGCCGCTCCGAGGCCGGAAGGTCTCCTCAGCGAGGGTCGTCTCGTGCGCGGCCTCCTCTGCCGTTCTCTCAGTCCCGGCGAGGAGGCCGCATCCTTTCTTCGGAGCAAGCTCGATGAGGTCCGAGGGCGGTGGTGGCTACGATGTCCTCGGTCTTCCCTCGCGCGCGGTGACGATCCGCAACTCTGCGCGGACGCTCGCGGCCTGTCCGCGGAGGTGGTGGTTCGAGCGCGCGGAGGGCCTCGCGCCGAGGATCGAGGCGCGGCCGCTCTCCTACGGAACGGCGTGGCACGCGGCCCTCGAGGACGTCAACCGCTGGTGGATGCGCTCGCGCGGCGAGCCGTACCGCTGGGAGTTCGCGACTCGTTGCTGGGCTTGCTCCGACGTTCCTAGCGCGCTCGGCGAGGGCCGCTGTCTGTCGTGCAGGGGGACGCGGCTCGGTCCGATCGCCGCGGCGCGTCTCGCCTGGACCGGGACCGATCGGGAGGAGGACGCGCTCATCCTCGAGCGGAACCTCGAGGGCTGGCTCCACGTCCACGGCGACCGTCCTCCGGAGGGCTTCCGGGTGATCGGCGTCGAACTCGGTCTCGCGATGCCGATCCGGAGCCTCGCGAGCTCTCGACGCGAGGTCTACTCGCCGGACCTCTGGATCTTGCGGCGACCGGACGGGACGGAGCGGCTCGCGCGGACGGGCGAGGCGACCGGCGCCGGGAACGTCCCGCCGGGCGCGGTCGTCTTCCGCGAGCGGCGGCCGGTCTGGCTCTCGGTCCGACTCGACGTTCTGATCGCGGACGAGTCGGACTCGCTCTACGTCGACGAGCACAAGACGAGCCGGACGCCGGAGGCCTACCTCCGCGGGCTCTCGGTCGATCCTCAGGTGACCTGCTACGAGCTCGTCCTCGGCTACGTCACCCGCGAGGGCTGGCTCGAGATGCCGCGGAGCCGGGACCTCGTCGGCGGGATCTCTCGATCGGCGACCGTCGGCGGCTGGCTCTACGACGTCGCCTCGAGCTCTCTCCTCCGGGATCCTCATCGCCTGAAGGACAAGAAGGACGGGACACACGGCGGGTTCTCGCAGGCGAAGAACCTCCTCGCCTCGGTTCCGTCCTGGCGTCTCGAGGAGGCCTACCGACGGGACGGGATCGAGCTCGATCCGGCGGCGCTCTCGCAGCAACGATCGCGGGTCGATCGACGGCGGTTCCTCCGCGAGTGGGGCGGGTCTCCGGAGGACATCAAGGCGCGGACGCTCCGCGAGCTCTACGCGGAGGCGCGGCGGCAGGTCGCGCTTCATCGCGCGGCGGCGGAGCTGAAGACGCCGGAGGAGGTCGACGTCGAGTTCCCGCGGGTCCCGATCTGCCGGCAGCCGGGCGGCCGGTGCGCGTTCCTCGAGCCCTGCTTCCGAGACGGTCCGCAGGCGCGCGCGAACTTCGTCGTCCGCGACGGAGAGGACGAGCGAGACGCGGAGAAGGACTACGGCGACGAGCCCGGCGAGGACGGCGACGACGCCGGCGTCGATGCGTAACGTTCTGAGCTTCGATGGGGGTCGCGTGTCCGCTCTGGTCGAGGTCATGATTTCGCACGGTCTAGCCTTCCGGATCGACGGCGACGTCGTCGCTCCGCTGTCCGGGAACGCGAGAGTCCCGCACGCGGTCCTCGTCGTCGGAGGTCAGGCAACAGCGGTCGGGCGTGCGCTCGAGGTCGCCCTCCACGCCGGACAGCTCCCGGATCCCGATCTCGTCGAGGGCTCTCAGCGCGAAGCGGTCTCGCTCCGGCGGCGGCAGGTCGTCGCGATCTCGATCCTCCTCCTCCGCTCCGGCCTGATCGAGGCGGTCGAGCCGAACGCGTCGGATCTGCGCGAGGGCTCGTCGGTCAACGTCGCCTGGACGGGAGAGGATCTCCGGGCTCCTCCGACCGAGGCGGAGATCGAGGCCTTCATCGCTGGCCGGGATCGGGCGCGAGCGCTCGGGAAGCGACCGTGAGCTTCTCGGTCTACCTGACGAACTGGAGCTCGCCGGGGCTACGCGGACCCGGCGATCCGTTCGGGATCATGCGTCGGCCGCGCTCGTTCGAGGTCGAGGCGAGCGCCGGGACCGTCCGGAACCTCTGTCCGGCCGCGGTCGACCTCGACGACATGCGGGCGGGCCGGATCGAGATCGAGGAGTACCGTCGGAGGTTCGAGAGCGGGGTTGCGCGGATCGGACTCGCTCCTGGTGAGCTGGTCTACGTCGGGACCGACGGCAAGATGGGGACGGTCCTGGACGGGGACTCGCTCCTCTGCGCGTGCAGCGTCGCGGCAGCGCTCCTCGGTCGCTGTCACCGGACCTACGCGGCCGGGCTCCTCGCGGCGGCTGGCTGGTCTGTAGTCGTCGACGGCTACCGCCTCGAGCCCTGCTCGGCTGGACCCTGCGAGGGCTGCGGCGGCCGCGGCTGGACCGGAGAGCATCCGTACCTGAATCCCTCGCAACGGAGCCTGATATGACTGAATTCGACTGGACCGAGGTTCTCGCGCTTGTCGACGAAGAGATCGATCCCGACATCATGGGCCTGGACTCGGCGATCGAGGCGATCGATGAGCTGATCGGCTCTCTTCGGGTCCGACTCGACGCGATGCGCCAGGACGTCCGGAACCGGAACGAGAGCGAGAGCGCAGACGACGAGGACGAGGACGAGGACGAGGAGGAGTGACGCCGGTCTCGATCCTGACCGTCAACCAGCCGATCGCCGCGGCGATGACGACGCCGGACGCCGGCGGCTTCGGCGACGACGGCGGGTTCCTCCCGCGCAAGCCGCTCGAGAACCGGAGGTGGCGGCCGAGGTCGATCCCGGCCGGCGGCCTGCTCGTCGCGATCCGCGCGGGCGCGAAGTGGTGGGGACCGGGCATGAAGCCGACGAGCAGGCCGAACCCGGACGGGCTCGCCTGGGTCCGCGAACGCTGGCCGGACCTGCCGGATCCGAGCACGCTCGCGACGAGCGCGGTCGTCGGCGTCGTCCGCGTCAGGACCGCCGTTCGGGTCCACCGGTTCGCGGACGAGACGTGGTCTGGGCCTGGGCGCTCCCGGAGCCGCTCGCCTGGACCGCGGGTGGCCTCTCGATCGGGGTCGCGCCTCCGGCGATCGCGGAGGCCTGCCTCGCGGCGGGTGCCTGCCTCGTCGACCCCGTGACGGGCTTTTCGTCGTCGCTCGGCTCCGGACGATAGCCTCGAGGCGGAGGCGAGCGTGGCGGACCAGAGGAACGGCGGGATCTCCTGGAGCGACGAGACGTGGAACTTCCTCCGGGGGTGCCGGCGCAAGTCGACCGGCTGCCTCAACTGCTACGCGGAGATCGCTCGTCGGATCGTCGATCGCGTCGAGGCTCGGGACCAGCGCGAGAAGCGCCTCGTGCTCCTGGAGGTCCTCGGCGAGTACCGGATCGGCCGCGGTCGCTGGTGGAGGCCCAACGCTGGCGGCTACACCGACGACCTCGCGGAGGCCGGACTCTTCGTCGCTGGCTCGGAGCTGTTCGAGGACGAGCCACAGCGCGCGGTCGAGCGCGAGCCGGACGAACTCCTCGTCGAGGAGGCGACCCGTCTCGAGGAGGAGATCCGCGTCAGGCGGTCGCGCCTCGAGAAGATCCGGATCCTCTGCATGCAGGTCGTCGGCTCGCATCCGCTTCCGAGCTCCCGATGAGCGGCGCGCACGCGAGGATCCTTGTCGCTCTCGCTCGGAGCGGCAGCGGCTACGGGCGGAGCCAGGACCACTGCGTTCTCGCCAGGGAGGGCGCGGCGCGGCGCGTCGGAGAGGAGGGTAGAGCGGTCATCCACTTCGACCGGCCGATCCCGGACTTCGACGACTTCGACGCGATGCCCGGACGCGGTCTCTGGGTCTGGGACGGGACGGTCGGCGCCACGCTCTCCGGACTCGAGTGGAACGGGTCCTGGCGCCGTGCGACCGCGCAGGAGGCGATCCTCGTCTCGCTCGGTCGTGACCCGTTCGGCGAGTCTCTCGGGACCTTGCTCGAGGAGCGCCTCTCCGGCCTCGTCCTCGAGTCGGGCGCGACGGTCCCGAACACGACGGCGATCGCGAGGAAGACCTCGTGAGCGTCTCGATCCCGACGGCGCTCGCTCGCAGGCTCCTCGGCGCGCTCGCGGACAACGAGCCCTATGGAAGCGAGGAGCTCGCCGCGCTGGCGCGTGCGATCCACGTCGCCGGACCGGACGAGCCTCCGCTCGGTGCGGTCGTGGTCTGGGACCCTCGTGGACTACTTGAGCACTAAACGGTTGGACTAACTTTTCTACGAGGAGGGACGAGACCATGCCGCAGGAACCGAAGAAGATGGGGCAGGGGATGAAGAAGTACGACGTGACCTTCCGCCGCGAGATCGTCTTCCACGCCAGGAAGGAGATCCTGGCGGTGGACGATCGTGCGGCCGAGGTCATCACCGATGGCATCGCCGATGACCCGGACGAGTGGAAGAAACTTGACTGGGACTCGACCGACGACGAGGTCAGCGTGGAAGAGCTGAAGGAGGTGAAGTGATGAGCGGGGAAGTGGAGTCCAACCTCTCGCTCGCCGAGCAGGTGGAGCAAGCCGCGAACGAGGTCTGCGACGCCGTGAACGAGTTCGTGAGCGCCGTTGGCCCTCGGGTGATGGAGTACGACTCGTTCGTTCGGGTGAGCCGGGGCGAGTGGGAGGACCTCGTGTGGGCCGTGAGGAAGCACCGGAGGGTGAGCCGGGCGTTCCTCGCGGAGCAGGCGAAGGCCGGACAGGTGGTGCTCTAGTGGGCAGGGCCAAGCTTCGGGTCACCGCACCAACCCTTCGGGTCATTGATCTTGTAGTCGTGGTGGTTCATCAGAGCGCTGGCCGAAGACGAAGCGCGCTCTCGTCGGGCGCAAGCTCCGCGCTACCCGGGTCGTCGAGACCGGCGCGGCGACCTACCCGGTCGACTCGGTCTTCGTCGTAACGAACGCGGGCGCCGGCAACGTCTGGCTTCGCGGTCCGCGCTGCGAGGCCTGCAAGGTCCTGCCGGTCGTTCGGATCCGCATGAACGCCGGCGATCGGCCGGACGGCTTCGAGCTCCTGGAGGAATGATGGCTAGCTACGCCCACGACACGAAGGTTCCGGTCTCGAAGAGTCGTGAGCAGATCGATGGCGGCTCCGTCGTCACGAGGGTGGCCCTGACCGAGCCGGAGAGCGAGCGCTCGCGACGGCATCCGCTCCGGTCGGTCGATGTCCTCCCTCTCGGCCCCGAGCGTCCGTGGAGCGCTCCGGCGTCGCCGATCGGTCCCGAGGACCTCCGGGTCGACTCGACGTTCCTCAACATCATCGCCGAGCACGCCGATCCGCCGAGGAAGGCCGATCAGTTCGACATCTATCTCGAGGGCAAGCTCCGGCTTCCGAACGCGGTGGCTACGGTCCCGGACGAGGACCTCTCCTCAGTCTGTCCCGTCTGCGAGGGCGAGTGCGGAGGCGGAGAGGGTCCGGACGTCTGGGAGTGCCGGCGATGCGAAGGCTCCGGGCGAGTCCCGTGAGCATCGACTACTCGCTCGTGAACGACGGCCGGCGCGAGAAGCTCTATCTCGATCGCGCGCTCCTCCTCCTCCTCGGCGGCGGCCTCGAGGACGAGGACCGGGTGACCGCGGACGCCATCCTTCGGTTCCGAGACGAGGAGCCTCGCTCGCCGGCGGACCTGTCGTGGTTCGACTGCGTCGCCGGATGGCTCGAGACGCACGGCCCGGCCCGGCTCTGGGCGGATGTCGACCTCGCGACCGCTCCGGCGAACGATCCGGCCTCGCTGCTCTGGGAGGTCGTCCTCGTCAGCGAGGGGAATCCGAATCGGAGAGACCGCTACTACGTCGCCGGTCCGAGGAGCGCCTACGTCGAGCTCTCTCCGACTCCTCCGTCGGCGCCGGCGGTCTCGAGTACGAAGCAGCGGGTCGGGTAATCTGCGCACCCGTAGATCGGGCTCCTGACCGGGTAGACTGGTCCTAGACTGCGCGCGGCTGCGCACCGTGCGCACGGAAACCAGGGAGAGCGAGTGATTGGCAGACCGAAGGCCGAACGCCCTCCGGACAACGCCCGTCTCGAGCGGCAACCCACCGAGACCAGCACCGAGCACAGGGCGCTCCTACTCCTCGCAATGCAGGACGAAACACGGAGATCGCTCCGAGCTGTCGCCCTTGCTCTCTCCAGGGCGGAGAGCGGGCTCCGGAACTGGAAGCGCAAGCGCCGGTGGGAGGAGCGCATCGTCAACGAGGGCGCAACGGCACAGACGAGGGCGATCCAGATCTACCGAGAGGCCTACTACCCGTCCCAGCAGATGCGGGAGGTCTCCGTCGTCGAGCGGAACATGTCCGTCGCGTTCCTCGTCTCGAGCCCTCCGCCGGCGGCAGGAGTCGGCGACGCGACTCGCTACGAGAACAAGCGCGTGGAGGCCTCCTCCGAGGCGGCAGACGATCCGGGCAAGGTCGAGATCGCCGCGCTCCGTCGGCAGGGATCGATCCTCGACGCGCTGATCAACCGGGTCGGGAAGGAGCTCCTCGCGAACCCGAAGCTCATCCCGTCGACCCGCGAGCTTCCGGGACTACTCCGGGCCCGTCGCGAGCTGATGGAGACCCTCGGGGACGCGGCTCCTCCCCAGGCCGGACCCGCGGCCCTCGAGCCCTCCGCGAGGCTGACCGAGGCGCGGCGGACGGGCACGAGCGAACTCGTAGCGATGCGGGAGGACGCAGAGGAGCTGACCGCGATCCTCCGCGCGCTCGAGGCCTCGGACCGCGTCGATCAAGAGTTCGCGCAGGTCGCGAAGGGCCCGGTGAAGCTCCGCGCAGTCTCTGGGATCTCCGAGGAGGAGGCCGTCTTCAGCGAGACGGCGGAGGGCTAGATCGCGCAGGATCCGCGCGCAGACCGCGCAAGACTGCGCGCGATCCCTTGACAGTCAATCGGCGCCGGGCGATAGTTCGTTCACGAGAGGCCGGACGGTCTCTCGCGGAGGACGGGATGGAAGACAAGGAGCTCCAGGATCGCCGCGACGCTCTGAACGGCCAGATCAACCGCGCATCCTTCCGCGCGTCGGAGGCCGAGAGCGCCGGCAACGAGAAGCTCGCAGAGGAGCTCTGGAAGACGGTCGAGGAGCTCGGTCGTCGTCTCTCCGACATCGACAAGCGCGCGTGAGTCCTCTCCTCCGAGAGGGGATCCGCGATCTCTACCGCGCGGTCCTGACCGACAAGATCGACGAGGCGAGGAGGACGGGTCGTCCTGCTCGCGCCGAGCAACTGACCGCGGTCCTCGCGGTCTACACCAACTCGAGGAGCTCCATGACCCCCCAGACCACCCTCGCGCTGACCTCCGCGTTCGTCTTTCTCGGCCGCTTCGGCCTCCCGGGCGACACCGTCCGCCTCGAGCAACTCCTCCAGGGGGCCGGTCGGGACGGCGGCGAGGGCCTCGTGTACCTCTGGGACGGGACGACCGACCCGGAGGACGCGGAGAACGGCAACGGGCCCACGACCCTGGCAGAGGCCCTCGCGTCGAACCTCGAGGACGAGGCGGTCGTCGAGCTCCTCCTCGGCCTCGAGGTCGGCGGCGAGTACCAGATCGGCGGCGGCGCGGCACCGCTCCTGACCGTCCGGAGGGTCTCGTGACGAGCGACGTCTACGTCCTTCGGCCCGACGTCGGCGAGGTCGACCCTGACGGCTGGTACTCGATCGGACGTGAGGAGCCGCGCGGACCCTGGGAGGTCTTCACCGGCTCGTTCGACGAGGCCCACGCGGTCCGTCTGGACGCTGCCTCTCCGGCCGCGGTGCGCTACGGGACGCTGGGGACGCGACGTGGCCGGGACATCCTGATCGCGCTCCAGGAGCAGGCATGTCCTCCGACACGCTGATCCGGGATGGTCGTTCGCGTCGGCGCTGCTCCGGACGCAACGGGGCCTGCGAGCGTGAGGCCGTCCTACCTGACGGAGATCCGTTCTACTGCCGGACGTGCGCGCTCCTCGAGCCGGTCTCCGACGAGGAGGCCCTCGAGCTCTTGCTCGTCACGCCGAACCAGCTCAACGAGGCGATGCACAAGACCGATCGCGAGCTGTCCGGGGCTCGTTACGGACGCGATCGCAGGTACCTTTAGCCGACATTCTTTCGCCTGCTAGTGGACGATCGCCGCTTGCCGGGCGATAGAGCAACCATCGGAGCCGGACGGCACCGAGCGGAGGACGAGATGAGTTCGAAGGACCAGGACCTCACGACCTTGGTCGCCGGGCGGCGCCCGGTGAAGGCGCGGGTTTACGACCTCGGCAACGGCTTCACGGCCCGCGACGGGTACGACCCAAGCGGCGCGCCGCACAGCCGCTCCGGCGGAACCCGGTGGGTCCTTGAGCGCTACGGCGCCTTCGTCGATCGCCTCCGGACCCTGCGAGCGTGTCGCGAATGGGCCGCAGAACACCGCCCGATCGTGCCATCCATGACGATCGGCGACCTGATCATGAAGCTGCAGGCGTTGGACCCGGCCATGCCCGTGGTTCTCGAGTCGCTACAGACGCTCGGCCTCCGCGCCGAGACGAAGCCGCCGGTCGACCTCACGGCGGCTGCGCCTGTCGGGTGGGTCCTTACTGTGGACGGCATCGGCGACGTCCTGTGGCTCGGCGAGCGCGGCGGGTGGGACGACCAGCTGATCCAACGGAACGGTCGGGCCGCAGGCCTCCCGAGGTCCTCTGCCGTCGCTCTCTCGCCCAGACCGACAGACCTACGACGGAGGACCTCTCGATGACCCCGACCGATCCCATCCCCAGCGACGAGGCCGCGCGCGGGCGCAAGCTCCGCCGGGACATCGTGGTCCGCTACCTGAAGACCAACGGCGTGCAGCCGGACCGCGTCGTCGTGGCTGCGCTCCAGGGCTTCACGGACCTCTCCGTCGAGGTCCTCGATGGCGCGATCCAGGACGCGATCGAGGACGGGCTCGTCGAGCGGATCGAGGTCTTCTCCGATCTCGGAGACGCCGGTTGTCGTCTCCGGCACGTTGATCGCGAGAGACTCCGCGCGCGCGCGATCGTGCTCCTCGAGGGGATCAAGGACCGCGATGACTCTGCGGCTCGCGAGCGGTCCACGCCGGCGCTCGGGTCTCCGACCTCGGCCACGCGCGCAGCCCTCCTCGAGTTGTTCCAGGGCGAGGATGGCGAGATCGGCTGGTACACCGACGGGATGACCGCGTCGCAGGTTCGGGAGGCCCTCGCCGCGCACGAGATCCCGCTCGCGGCAGGCGGCGTCGGCGACGCTCTCGAGAACGAGACGGGGGACGATCTCCTGTCCGCGCTCTCCTGGGTTCGGGGGGTCGTCGCTGTCCTCGCGTCCTTCGACGGCGACGGGGCGGCGGGCGCGGACGGCTGGCGCATCGCGTTGCACGCGCTCCAGGCCGCGCAGGACGTACGCGTCGCCCTGGACGGCGGTCCGGGCGTCCGGACGGTCGAGAGCGAGGCCGGGGTGGCACGCCGGGTCCTCGAGCGCTCCGCGCGCGGCGAGCCGATGGGGCTCTCGGCGGAGGAGGTCCAGATCGTCGCGTCCTACCTGCGGAACGCGGGCGTGCGCCTGTGACCGCGGACAGCTATCGCGTGACTCTCGACGACTCCGACGAGCTGGACGAGGTCGTCGTTCATGGACCATCGCTCGTCCATCTCGAGAGGATGGATCTCGGAGCGTGGTGGCTCGGCATCGACCTGCCGGACGGCGGACGGATCGCGGTGAACCTCTGTACGAAGCGGCAGAGCGTGACGGCTGTTCGTCCGACCTACGATGTCGAGACGCGCTCGCGCAAGGTCGCAGAGCCGGCCCTAGTCCTTCGCGAGGTCCTCCCGGCGAACCGCGACTCGACCTGCGAGCCGGGACGCGCGCTCTACTGGCGGCCGAACGCGAGCAGGTACACCCACGACCCCGCGGAGGCCGGGCTCTACGAGCGCGGGTCCTTCCACTCGATCGAGCACTCTCGCGAGGTCGAGGCGGAGCCGGTCCTCGTCGCGGAGCTCGCGGTCGTCGAGGCGCGCAGGACAGCTCTCCTCGAGCTCCTCGAGCGCGTTCGTCGCTCCGGTGCTTGACGAGCGATCTCCGCTGGGCGATACTCTCACGAGAGGCGGTCGGACGATCGCCAAGGAGGACGAGATGGACACGAAGACGGGACAGCTCCCCTGGCCGTTCATCGACGAGAAGCAGCCGACGAACGGGGTCGCGGCCTACACGGTCGTCCTCGACGCGGTCGTCGACCTGTCACTCGCGGAGCAGGAGGTCTGGCTCGATCGCGCCTACGTCTGGGCGACGGGCTCCGCAGGCGCGCTCCGGCGCGAGCGGGCGGCGCTCCTCAAGGTCCCGACCGCGCCAACGGCGTTCCTCGCTCTCGAGCAGGCGCGCGAGAATGCTCGGCTCGAGGACCGGGCAGAGGCCTGGAGCGGGCTCGCGGACTACGCCTGGGCGGCGATGCACTACGTCCAGCGGGCGCGGTCGCGCAAGCTCGACGCGGACCTCGCGGCGCTCGAGCGGACGAGGCAGGGTCTCCGAACCGAGGCCGACGACTCGCTCAAGCGCTGGCGGAGGAACCGCGGATGACCGGCGATCGTCGACACGGGTTCCACCATCGGAGCGACGACTGGCGCGACCCGGAGACCCGAGCGCGCGTCCCGGTGTCTGTTCTCCCGTTCGTCGACGAGATCGCGGACGCCTTCGACGAGCTCGAACAACGGACTGGACCAGACGATCGGCGTCGGTCCGAGCATGGCCGGATAGCTCCGGTCGAGGGAGGCAGCGTGGGTCAGGAGCAGGCACGAGAGGCAGCGGCGGAGGCGGCGGTCGAGGAGATCCTCCCGACGATCGGCTACCCGCTCGAGATCGGTCCCTACGGCGGCGTCGGCGACGCGTTCCGGCGCAAGCGGCGTCGGCCCATGTTCGGGATCGCGCGGCTCTCCGTCGGCGAGGAGCCCGGGCGCGCGCTGCATCGCGCCATCTGTCGCGCCTACGGCGTTCTCCCCTCGACGCACGGCTCGATGGCTGGCGCGGCGGAGGCGATCGGCGTCGCGCGCGCGGTCTACGTCCGACTCGTCCGGTCGAAGACCGCGGCGCACCTGTTCTACCTCGTCGCGGAGTCCGGCGGAATCGCGCCGGTCCGCGGAGGCCTCGGTCTCTCGATCCTGGTCGACTCCAGGTTCGCGATCGTCTGCGAGTCCACGGGCCTCGCGAAGCGACGGCGGGCGATCGCGCCGATCGACCTCGGCGATCGGTCCTCGAGGTCGGTCGTGTCGGAGGCGATCGGTCGGATCCAGATCCTGGACTCCGGCGCGCTCTCCCCTCTCGATCGCACGCTCGCGATCGCCTCCTCGGAGGAGGGACCTGGACACGCCCTCCACGACGCGCTCTGCGCGACGGCGGAGCTCCCGGCCGGGGCTTACGGCGCGGCGACCGTTCTCGCCGCGAGGCTGGGGTATCAGGTCCGGGCCTACAACCAGCTCATCCAGCGCGGGCGACTGCCGGGCGTCCTCGCGGTCGCGAACCGCCTCGGCCTCGCGCTGGCCTACCGCTACGATCGGCGCCGGACGCCGGAGTGGGTGGTGGGTCCGATCGAGGACCTCGTCGACGCGGCCATCCTCGCGCTCCCCACGCCCTGGTAGTCGGAGGTCGAGATGGCGGATCGGCTCAAGAAGCTCGCGCGCGAGCGCATGAAGCGGACCGGCGAGAACTACACGACGGCGCGGATGCGCGTCCTCGAGGAGGCCGGACGCGAGGCGCCGCGCAGGAGGCCCGACCCGGACGCGCCGGAGACCTCCGTGAGCTCGCAGACGACCGCGGACGCTCCGGAGCCCGTCCGCCGGACCGGGTCGCTCTCCGAGTACAAGAGGCAGACGGACGCGCGCGTCCGCGCGAGCAAGGGCAAGCCGTGATCCGTGCTCTCTGCCGGCGGCTTCGCGCCTGGGTCTTCGAGCGGCTCGGCGGCGACGACCCGGACCGGCTACGCGCGTCGATCCTCGCCTCGCTCGAGGTCGCGCCAGACTGGCACTACCCGCGCGAGGACGCACCGTGGGTCGAGGGCGGATGGATCCGGAATCACCTCTGGCAGGTCGTCGGCCTTAAAGCGGCAACTTGGCAGTGGTATTCGACGCTCTACCAGCTCGAACGCGAGGGCGTCATCGTCTCGAGCGAGACGAAGGTCGTCTGGACCGCTCGCGAGGAGGGCTGATGGACGACCGACTGCTTCGGAGTGGCAAGGTCTGGCGGTCTCCATATGGCGATTCGGTAGACATCCACGGCGTCAGTGGCAAACACGAGGAGCTCTCGGCGCACGCGTACCTGCTCGAGATCGGAGGCGCTCCGGCTCCGATCGCGGGCTCCGAGCATCCTCGGCCGCGCGGGTCCTGGAGAGAGATCGCGGACTGGCCGCTCGAGGGCGGACCTCCCGTCGGCGCGGTCTACGAGGCCTCCGGTCGGAGCGCGACCCTCGTCCGCGGTCTCCGGGTCATCTCGACGCGGGTCCTCGCGGTCTACCCGGACTCTGACGGGATCGGCCTACAGGACCACGTCTCGATCTCATGTTCGCAGCATCGGCCGTCGCGTCGACAGGTCGAGATCGCTCTCGCCGCGTTCGGGATGGTCGGGACCGAGGAGGACAACCATCATCCCGGGATCGCTCGGCACTTCTGGCGCGCGGTCGACCCCGCACACCGCGTCGACTGCCAGTGCAAGGCGAGCGATACCACGATCGTAGATGGGTCCTACGCCTGGACGAACCCGGTCGAGGGTCCCTGCCGCGGCTGCGAGTTCACGCGGCTCTCCGGGCGGCCTTGTCCGCTGCATTCGGACGGACCGTGAGCAAGTCGGCGCCGTCGTTCTTGCGGGAGGTCGAGAGCGTCCGCAACTGCTGGACCTGCGGGTGGTCTCGGAAGGTCGACGGACCGGGCATGTACGGCGCCGGCTACACCTGCGACGCGCTGACCGGGGACGAGAACGCGGACTGGCCGATCGTCGAGGCCTCGTTCCGGCGGTGCCTGTACAACTCCGTACTTTTACGCTACAGTGCCCTTGCACCCGGAGACGGCGCCGTGGCCAGGAAACAGCGAGCTCAGACGGCGCCAGCCAGGCCGGCATCCAAGAAGCAGAGGACTCGCTCCGTGTCGGTGCTTCTCACCGAGGAGGAGTTCGACCGCTTCGAGCGCTTCTGCACGGAGCAGGGGCATAAGAAGAGCACCCTGATCGCCCGGCTGGTCAGGGAGCATCTGGATTCACAGCACTTCGGTATGCAGGGAAACCTCGGTTTCTCCAAGCCTTCCGCGGAGGACCATTGATGGCCGCGACACGCAGGGCGCCTCGCGCGCTCGACGGTGCGTTCGACTCACTTCGAGAGGCGCTGCTCGATCTCGAGCTGCCCGAGGCGCGGGTCCAGCCCGCGGATCGCATCCGCGCGGCGGCGCGATCCGCATCTATGCTCGCCGCCTTGAAGCTCGACGACTGCTGGCGCGCCGGGAAGGGCTGCGACGGGCCGATCGACGTCATCGACATGTTCAGCGGATGCGGCGGGATGTCCGCCGGTTTCCGCGCCATCAACGGGGTTCTTCCATCCTACCGTCTCGCGCTCGCCGTCGATATCGCCGCCGAAGCGAACGTCAGCTACGCGCGCAACCTCGGGCTCGAGCCGCTCAACGCGGACATCGGCGAGCTTGCCCGGGACACGAAGGACCTCGCGCGTGCGCTCCGCGGGTCGCGGCGACGTCGCGACCATCCGCTGGTCCTGATCGGCTGCGCCCCGTGTCAGGGATTCTCTTCGCACAGGAACGCGGCGGGACAGGCCGACAAGCGGAACAACCTGTTCGTGACCTTCGCCAGGATCGCCACGCGCCTCGAGCCGGACGCCGTGGTCGTGGAGAACGTTCCCGAACTCCTCACCGACCAATACTGGACGTACCTCGAGGAATCCAAGGAGATCCTCGGTCGACAGGGCTACCAGGTACACGTGGGCGTTCACAATATGGCGCAGTTCGGCGTCCCACAGGAGAGGTTCCGCGCGCTGATGTTGGCCATGCGCAAGCCGTTCAGGGCGCCGGCTCCGTTCCTCGATCGGGAGAACTACCGGACCGTGCGGGACGCGATCGGGAACGTCCCCGCCGTGGGCGCGGGAGATGTCCATCCGAGCGACGAGATGCACTACACCGCGGGCCATCGCGAGTCGACGCTGGCCACCATCCGCGCCGTTCCCAAGGACGGCGGCAGCCGACCCTGGAATGCGGGACCCGACTGTCTCCGTCGCATCGAAGCACGTCAGGGCCGAGCGGCCTACGAAGACGTCTACGGTCGACTCGCGTGGGATCGCCCGGCGATCACGATTACGGCCTACGCCCGGAATCCCGCGAGCGGAAGGTACGTCCACCCGGAGCAGGATCGCGGCCTCTCGGTTCGGGAAGCGGCACTTCTTCAGGGGTTCCCGTCCGACTACTGGTTCCACGGATCCCTGGATGAGCGCTTCCGGCAGGTCGGTAACGCCGTTCCACCGCCCTTCGCGGCGCACCTCGCCATGCACGTCCTCGGAGAGTTGCTCGGCCCGGAGCCGGCGGAGCCGGCGGGCGCCGGCATTCCGGGCCCCGTCGGGCCCTCGTTCGCGCGACTCATCCCGGCGCTGAAGGCAGGACACCGGACCCTCTCAGAGCTCGGTCAGACGGCCTAAAAACTGAGCCGGCCGACTTCGCGCGCGCTCTGGCAAGGAGCGCGGTCGTCACGCGCGCGCTAAGCTCGTCGCGGCTGGGACGAGTCCGGGCCCGACTCGCCTCCCGGAGACCTCGAGGGCTACCTCTGACCCAGCTCCCGCTCCGGCGTCTGCTCCGCGAGGCCTCGGACCCGGAGGTCTACTGGCGCGCGCGGGTCGCCGGCTGGACTCCGGAGCCGCGTCACGTCGAGGACTGGAGCCGGATGGTCCTTGCCGGCGACTGGAGAGCAACGGCGATCCTCTACCTCGAGGACGTGTTACGCTCGCGGAATCAGCCTACCAGTGGCTCGACGAAGTCCGGTTGATCCGTGAGTTTGGTCAGCAGGATGGAGAGCAAGCGTATGCCGGCGGGGCTCGATCACGGAGTCCCGCCGGCGAACGCGATCGCGACCACGCGTTCTCCGCTTGACAGACGACCGGCGCCGGGCGATAGTTTGTTCACGAGAGGCCGGACGGTCTCTCGCGGGAGACGAGATGGCCGCCAAGATCGAGAAGGGCACGAAGTTCCGCGGCGTCTACATGGGCGGCGCCTTCACGGGCACGGTCATCGCGGTCGAGTCCGACTCGAGCAGCTACCCCGGCACCCAGAACGACGTGCGGGTCTACGTGCAGATCGACGCGGACCTCGTCCGTCCCTCGGTCTACCGCGACCCGACCTCCGCTCCCTGGAAGAGCCACTCCGCGGGCGACTCCGTCGTCATGCTCTGCGAGGTCCACGCCGGCCTCCTCACGCGCACGGACGACAAGTTCGAGGACCTCTACATCCGGCGCGCCTGACCGAACGGCGGCCGCTCCCGCGTCGGAGAGCGGCCGCTCCGGATAGCCTCGGAGCGGAGGGTCGATGACCCGGCTTGTCGACGCGTCCCAGCTCCCCGTTCCTCCTGCGGACGGAGACCCGTTCACGATCGCCGCGCGGTCGGCGGAGGCGCTCGGGAACAGCCCGGTCCTCGCCGCGCTCGCGATCACGACCGCGCGGCGGCTCGAGGACGAGGCGATCCGACAGGTCCTCGCCGAGCTCGAGATCGCGCCGGCGCTCGCGCGCGCGGTCCTGCGGACGGAGATCCTCCAGTCGATCGCGGGCGGCGTCGTCCAGGTCTCCGAGATCCGCGCGTTCTTTACGACACCGGGCGGACGGCTTGCCCAGGCGCTGATCCGCGAGATGGCGTGGCGCGCGCGGGCGGACGCTCTCGCGCGGAGGGTAGCGGAGCTCGAGGCCGAGGTCGCGGACCTGCGGCCGGCAGCGGAGCGGGCGCTCGCGGCGGAGACAGGCACGATCGACTGGAGGACGGAGCGATGAAGTACGCGATCGGCGAGGCGATCCAGATCGTCTGGAGCGACGACGATCCGCGCTACGAGTACGTCCGCGGGCACGTCTCGGACGAGGACGCACGCGAAGCGCTCAAGTCGATCGGCTACGAGGGCCTCGAGGAGGCTCCGACGCGACAGACCTGGGCGCGCTGGATCCCGTCGACGAGGACGGACATCGACTCGCTGTTCTTCCTCGCGGAGCCTGACGCGCGCGGCGCCTTCGCGGTAACCGATGTCTCGGTCCGATGAACGCATCCAGACGAGGGTTCCTCCGCGGCGCGATCGCCGGCCTGCTCTCCGCGGCGGCGCCGGCGGGTCTCCTGTCCGGCGCGACCGCGACACTTCCGCGCTTCGCGGTCGGGTCGATGTTCCTGGATGGCGTGCTCGGGACGGTCTGGCTCAAGGTCGGACCGGGTCAGACGGTCGAGACCGAGTGGGTCGAGGTCTCCAGTCGCGATCTCGGAGGGACCAGATGACGACGCACGCGGAGACCAGGACTGCTCTCGGCCTCGAACTCGCGCTCCCGGATCCGGACGTCCTCTTCGGCCTCGAGGATCCGACCGGCGACCGCGGTCGTCGCTGCTCCGCGGTCTTCAAGGCCGCGAACAACAGGAGGCAGCGCGTCGACGGCGTCTACCTCGGTCGGTTCGTCGACGATCCTCCCGAGATCGGAGGGACGGGACGCCTGACGCACCGCCTCCTCGGCGACGACGGACAGGCCTGGGAGAACGAGGTCGTCCGGTGGCGCTGACCGACCTCGAGCGCGCGCTCCAGGACCTCGCGCTCGCGATGCGCAAGGTCGACGAGATGATGGTGGTCGCCAATCGCGCGGCGCGCGCTTCGGAGCGAGCTGTGGCGATCGCCGAGCGACTCAAGGTGCAGCGGGATGCGCTCCTCGACCAGCTCGACGTCGAGGTCCAGATCGTCGGACACGAGAACTGGTCGCCGGCGGTCCGGTTCGACCTCGAGGACTACGGGACGCGTCAGATCCCGGTCTGGGTCGTCCTGTTCCGGAACGAGGGCGGAGGGCCTCCCCAGCGCCTGCTCCTCCCGAGCGTGTCGATCGCCGCGGTCCGGCGTCGGACGAGCCACAAGAGCTAGCGGAGGTCGAGATGGCAGACGACGAGAGGGGGCTCCTCTACAACGCCGACGGGACGATCGCGGTCTCGACGATCCGCGGAGGCCTCAAGGACGTTCCGTTCCTCCAGGAGCCGAACCACGACCAGATCGTTCGGCGCGTCCGGATCCCGGACGTCCCGGGCGACCAGCGGCTCTATCTGCACATCGACGACCTCGAGAACATGCTCCGGATCGCGCGGAGCTCGCCGGCGCAACGGGTCGTGATCCACGATCTCTGCCTCGTCGTCGAGACGAGGAGGACGAAGCGCGGGCACAGCTACGACGTGGTCGCCTTCGAGGGTCGCGCGGTGCCAGAGTGGACGGGTCGGGAACAGACCCTCCTCGCGCGGGAGGGCCGGTCGTGAGCGGCGAACTGGTCCAGCTCGACGAAGACCAGATCGCGCGAGTCGTGATCGCGTACCGCGGCGTGATCCGCGAAGTCGAGGGCGTCTTCGGCGCGCTCGAGGGCCTCGTCGAGGTCTTCCAGGCGATGGCTCGCCTGCTCTGGGTGGTTCGTCTCCGCGGACGACGTCCGGTCTTCCGGAGGCCGTTCGGGCAGGTCGGGGCCTACCGCGGTCCGCGTCGGAGGCTCTTGTGATCGACCGCACGGACGAGGAGGTCCTCGAGGAGATCGAGCGCCGGTTCGGGGTCGGCGCGCGTCAGATCGTCGAGGCGACGACACGCGATGACCTCGAGCCGGACGATCCGGCGGTCGACGCTGCCTACCTCTCACTCGGCTGGTCGATCGACGGGTTGACGGACGCGGCGTCTCGCTGGGCCTACCGGTTCAGACGCGAGCACGGCGACGAGCGGCTCGCGATCGCCGGCGCGCTCCTCGCGCGCAAGATGGACGAGCCGTGACGCACGCGGACCTCGTCCTCGCCGCGGTCCGATGGCTGCGCGGCACGAAGCGCTGCTCCGTCGTCTTCTCGGAGTGGGCGCCGCTGACCGTCTCCGAGATCCCGGACGCGGTCGGGTTCGACCGCGGCGGCGGATCGATCCTCGTCGAGTGCAAGGCGAGTCGCTCGGACTTCCGAGCCGACCAGCACAAGCCGAGAGCGCGCGGGATGCGCGGGATGGGGCTCCGGCGCTGGTACCTGACGCCGGCGGGTCTTGTCCAGGCCTCGGAGGTCCCTCGCGGCTGGGGGCTCGCCGAGGCGCGCGCTGGACGGGTCTACGTCCAGGTCGAGCCGACGATCTCGACCGTCCGCGACGTCCGGAGCGAGCTCGCGATCCTCGCCGCGGCGGTCTGGCGACACGAGAACGGGATCGGCTGGCACCCGGAGACCGGGCGCTTCGATCCGGTCCAGCGTCCATGACCCGCTCCACGCTGCACCGTTGCGCCGGCGCCCACTGTCCCGGCCTGCCCTGGCGGGCCTCGGAGGTCGCCCACCCTGCCCAGTGCGTCTACGGGGCCGCCCCGAACGGGCCGCCCGATCCGCTGCGAGCGGCGCGGGACGCGGACGCGGACGCGGACGCGAACGCGGGTGTCTGTCGCTGGCTCGTCGTCTGGAAGTGCGAGACGGACCCGACGGAGGTCTACCCGTTCGCGGTCGCAGCGGACGCGGAGACCTTCTACGAGGAGGCGGCGGTCAACTGGTCGGAGGTCTACCTCGTCGAGGTCCTCCGCGGTCCAGGCGTGACGCGCGCGAGGTAGGCTCCTCGAGGAGGACGTCGTGGTCGCGAAGCCCGGAGAGCTCGAGAGGCGGCACGGACAGGCGATCTCCGGCCTCGCGCAGTCCGAGTCGATCCTCGGCTCCGCGCTGATCCGACATCGGAACTTCCGCGGCTCGCCGATGTCGTTCCGCGGACGCTCCGCGCTCGTCGAGCTCTACCGTTCGGCTGCGCGCGGAGACGGATTCGACTGCGTCAAGGGCGTCCAGCTCGGGTTGACCGAGCTCCAGATCCAGGTCTGCTTCGAGGAGAGCGGCTGGCGCGGGCGGATCGTCGCCTACGTCCTGCCGACCGATCGCGTCCGGGACCGGTTCGTCACGACGCGGATCAACAGGTATCTCCGCACGATCCCGGCCTATCGGTCTCGTCTGCCTGGAGCAGAGCGCGAGGATCTCCGATCGGGCGAGACCGGCAACCTCCGCGCGAAGCAGTTCGGCGCCGGGCTTCAGCTCTACCTGGGAGCGGCGACCGAGGGCGACTTCATCGAGTTCTCGGCAGACACGCTGATCGTCGACGAGTACGACTCGTGCCTCCGCAAGAGCTCCGAGAACCTCGAGAAGGCCCTCGAGCGCGTCGTCGAATCGCCATCGCCGCGGCTGTTCCGCTTCGGGAACCCGCTGATCCCTCGAGGCGGGATCGAGCGGATCTACGACGAGGGCGACCGGCGCGCCTACCACTGGAAGTGCCAGAGGTGCGGCGAGAGGCAGCCGATCAACTGGCTCGAGAGCGTCGTCGAGAAGGACGACGCCGGGATCTACCAGCTCCGAGACCGACGCGCGGCGGCGGACCCGACCCTCGAGCCTCGGCCGGTCTGCCGGAAGTGCCGAGAGCCATTCGACAGGGACGAGACGCTCGCGGCCTGGATCCCCTTGCAGCCGAGCGAGGCGAGGAAGAGCTACCGGATCCCGCGCTGGGATCTCGGCTACAAGAGCATCCGCGGGATCTTCGCGCTCTGGCGGCTCGCGCAGAGCTCGTCGCTCAAGCTCCGGGCGTGGTGGCGCTCCGTCGGCGCGCAAGCCTGGGAGTCCGGACAGGGCGCGTTGACCCGCGAGGAGCTGATGGCGGCGGCCGTCCTCGAGCCGAACAACCCGAGCGCCAACGGAGCGACGGCCGGGATCGACGTCGGGTCTCTCTTCCACGTCTGCGTGACGGACCTCGTGCGGGGCGCTGGCGGGCGCGTGGAGCGACAGGGCGTCTGGGTCGGGACCGTTCAGACGGAGACCCAGGTCCTCGAGCTCCTGGAGCGTCACGGGGTCACGACGGCGGTCATCGACGCGGAGCCGGAGGCGCGGACCGTCGCGCGGATCAAGGTCGCAGCCGAGAGCTTCGGGTGTACGGTCTGGTCCTGCCGGTTCATCCCTGGGATCGCGCGCGCGACCGACGAGGAGTTCGCGGCACGCCTCAACTGGGACGCGCTCGAGGCGCAAGTCGATCGGACCCAGCTCCTCGACGCGTCGGCCGACGGGATCCGCCTCGGCGCGGACATCGGACGGGCGATCCTCGCGCTGCCTCCCGAGGGCGGGACGGACGACGATCTCCCCGATCCCGGCCACGACTACGCGCGCCTCTTCCCCTGCGACGTCGACACCGCGCTGGGCTTCCTCGAGCAGATGCAGGCGCCGCGTCGCGTCTACGACGACAAGGGGATGCCGAAGTGGGACGAGGCCGGAAAGGCGGACCACTTCCGGCTCGCGGACGCCTACGACCTGCTCGCCGCAATCCTGAATCGCTACGGTGGTTCCTACGGGTAGGATAGCCGGACTGCAATCCGGGAAGCCGCGCGATGGACGAGCCCTCTCCGACGCCCATAGCCCCCGCCGTGACTGGCCGGATGACCCAGACGGTCGACCTGCCGCCGGTCGCTGCGGAGGCCGCGAAGGTCAGCGCGGCCGCTGGCGTTGACGCGGCGGTGTTGAGCACGAGCGGGCAGCGGAGGGTCAACCTCCTGTGGGAGATCACGCAGCTCGTGATCGCGATCTCGGTGACCTGGACCGCCCTGGGGGTGTCGGCAGTGCTCGCGACCCAGCTCGCCCTACAACTGCCGGGGGTCGAGCGCGTTGACCCTGCCGTGATCGTGGTCATCACGACGGCCCTGTCCCTACTGTCGAACGCCTTTTTCCTGGTTGTAGGCTTCTATTTCGGCCGCACTAACCACCAGCGTACGGGTGGCGTGGGGGCCGGAGACGCTGGCCGATGATCCCTCTGCGGGTCATCGAGCCTCCGCCCTGGCTCGGCGCTGGTCGCGCAACGTCCGCTCCAGGGGATGCGTGGTACGCGACGCTCGGCTTCAACGGTCAGCGCGCGCCAATCGGCCGCTGGGAGACCTACGCGACCGGTCCGGACGGCACCCGCGGCGATCTCGTGATCGCATCCGCGCACCGGCGGCTCGACTGCCGCCCGATCCTGATCACGCTCCCGGGCGGGACGATCTGGTGTCCGCACAGCTACGGACCGGAGGGCCAGTCGTGGAGCGTCAGGTGAGCGGCGGGCGGTCTGCGGCGGGCGTGCTACGCTCCGCGCCATGGCCGCTCGCTCCCTCCGGTTCCTCTCCCGCTCGGCTCCGCTCCGGGTCGGTCCGTCGACGGCGCGAACGCTCCCGCTCGGCTCCTGGGGCGGCATGCCGCTGGAAAGGATCGGCATGTCGACGGAGGGTCCTGTCGACCAGCTCGGACGGCTCGCCTACCACGCGACGACCGTCCTCGGCGGCGGCGTCCTGCCGGGCACGACGGCCTTCGTCCCGTCGACCGTCCGGCTCCTCTCCGCTCAGCAGTGCCACGACCTCTACATCCGCGTGCCGGACATCCGCGCTTCCATCGACTCCGTCGTTCGCCGCGTTGCAACGACGGATTGGGACATCGTCCCGCTGATCGATCCGTCGGAGTCGGACTACGAGGCGGCGCTCCTGGTCTGCGCGGACGAGCGCGACTGGTTCCGGACTCCGACCGCCGACAAGTGGGTGTGGCAGGAGGTGTGGACGGCGGTCCTGACCGACCTTCTCAAGTGGGACGCCGGCGCTCTCGAACTCGTTCCGGAGAACCAGGACGGCTCCGGGACCCTCCTCGAGATCCCGCCCATCCGCGGCGCGGACGTCCACCCTCGGACCGAGAAGGACGGCCGACTCCGGGACTACGTCCAGACGCCGTCCGTGAACTTCGGCGCGGGACAGTCGGTCGTCCTTCCGGCTTCGCGGGTCCTCTACCTCGCGCTGTTCCGGAACACGGAGGGACCGGAGGGGATCCCGATCCTCGAGTCGCTGATCTACGAGGCGATCGCGCTCCTCCGCTCTGGTGAGTTCGTCGCCTCGTCGCTCAACCTCAACGAGCTCCCTCCCGGCCTGCTCGTCGTCGCCGGCGTCGCGGACGAGGCCGCGAAGCGACTGCGGACGGACTTCCGGAGCAAGGCCGGAGGAGCCGCGGAGTGGGAGCTCCGGATGCTCTCCTCGCCGCGCGCCGGGAACGTCGACGCGAAGTGGGTCGAGTTCCGCAAGCTTCCGCGCGAGCTCCAGGTCCTCGAGCTCGCGAAGATGCTCCAGAGGACGATCTGGCGGCTGTTCGGCGTCCAGCCGATCGAGCAGGGCGAGACCGATGCGACTCCGCGCGCGACGGCCGAGGTCCAGCTCGACGCGGGACAGTCGCACCTGATCGTCCCGATCCTCGAGCTCCTCGAGGCGAAGATCAACTCCGAGATCCTGAACCGGCGCCTCGAGGAGGGCTGGCGCGGTCGGATCGCGTTCCGCTGGCAGATCGAACGCGACATGACGCCGGAGGAGAGGGCGTCCCGTCAAGAGGAGCTGGGCGGCTACGTCGATCGCGGGATCCTGACCCGGAACGAAGCCCGGAAGGAGCTCGGCTACCCTCCGGCCGGTCCGGAGGCGGACGTCCTGACGGTCGCGGCTCCAGGCGGGACGGTGACCTCGCTCGAGGCGGCGCTCGAGGCTCCGATCCCGGATCCGAACGCTGCGGTCCCGTTCGGAGAGGACGAGGACGAGGACGAGGACGAGGATCCGGACGTGATCGATGCCGAGGACGTCGGAGACGACGAGGACGTCGCGGTCGAGAAGGGTCGACCGGCTCGTCCGGCGAGGCGGCGGCGGTCTGGTCGGATCGGACCCTACCCCCGCGGCGGTCGAGACGTGATCCGGATGCGGCCGCTCGTTCTCGTCTCGAGGAGCTCCGACGATCTGCCGTCCGACTGGCAACCGGCCGGGCGGTTCAAGGACGTCCGGACGCTCGCGCTCGTCGAGCTCTGGGACGAGGTGACCGGCTACACCCGCGACGTCCAGCCGCTCTGGGAGGAGGCGCGCGAGGCCTCGCTCTCGATCCTCTCGTCCGAGTACGTCGTGGACGGCTTCGACTCCGAGCGGCGCGCGCGTGTCGCCCAGCGGATCTACGAGGAGGTCGAGCGTCTCCGCGAGCGCTGGTCGCTGACCGTCGCTCCGCGGTACGAACGCGTCGCGCTGGCGGCTCGACGGAGGGCCGGAGACTGGACGGGCTACTCCTCCTCGACCGACGCGGTCCGCGCTCGTGCGAGCCTGTACCGCTCGAAGGCGCTCGGCTACCTGGACGTCTCGGGAGGGCTGCTCTCCGACCTGCGGACTCGGATCGCCGAGCTCCTGGTGGCGGTCTCCGACACGCGATCGATCCCGGACCGCCGGCGCATCGATCCTCGCGCGGTCCCTCTCGAGCCCTCGGCCTCGGCGGCGACGGTCCTCTCCTCGCTCGCCTCGACGTTCGACGGGCTCCGGCATCGGATCGACAACTGGTCCGGGAAGCTCGTCGAGCTCGGCTACGAGATCCTCACGAGCGAGGTCCTCGAGGGAGCGCAGAGCGGCGCGGCCGGAGGGATCGTCGACGCAGACCCAGGCGAGGGCGCGGTCGAGTGGTGGTGCGAGTGGGTCAGCGTCGGCGACGAGAAGCAGTGCGAGACCTGCCGGGCGTTCGGGAGCCAGGGCTACATCTTGCTCTCGAGCCTCCCGACTCGACCGGGCGGAGCGACTCGATGCCGCTCGAACTGCCGGTGCGTTCTGGTCCTCTGGACGAAGGCCGAGATCGACGGCGGACGCTCCGAGCTGATGGGCGGCGGCAACACGGGGAAGGCCCTCTCCCGGATCCTGGACTGACGGACCCCTGGGCGGGTATCACCTCGGCCACGATCCTTGACGATCCCGACCCGGACGGGGTACCGTCCTGCGCAAGTCGCCCGTGTGGCGCGCCGCCCATCTGACATCCCGCACGATGAGGGAGCCCTCGGTGACCAACCGGCGGCAGAGGCGCGCGAACAGCCGCGACACGGTTCGAGTCGAGCGGATCGATCGGTCGACGCCGGGTCCGATCCGCGTCCGGTGTCGGATCCCGTTCGCGTTCGACGCGACGATGGGTCTCGTCCGCACCGGCTCGACTCCGGTCTCCGACTCGCCGGCGACCTCCGCCGCAGCTCCTGTCGACGTCTCCGGCTCGGCGGCGATCGAGGGTCGCGCCGAGAGCGCCGGCGGCGAGCAGATCACCGGCGCTGCCTCCTCGACCTCGATCGACTGGTACGGCACGCGGATGGGCCTCTCGGCCCTCGAGTCGATGGCGCGCCAGTTCGCGGCCGGCGTCGACTACTTCCCGCGCCACCACTCCTGGACCGCGTCGGTCGAGTGGTACGAGGTCATCGGGCGGACGAGCGGCGCGGAGATCAAGCGCGAGACGGTCAAGGCTCCGGCCGAGGGGACCGGGACCGGCGACGCGCGGGTCCTCTACGTCACGACCGATCTCGACCTCGAGGAGGAGCTCGCGAAGAAGCTCGTCCGCAAGATCGACCGCGGCGAGCAGATCGGCCAGTCGATCGGCGGCTGGTTCACGGAGATCGCGGTCAAGTACGACGAGGAGGGCTGGGTCACCGACATCGAGGTCCTTGACGTCGAGCTCGACCACCTCGCGGCCGTCCGCTCGCCGGCGAACCCGGACTGCACGATGATCTGGGTCGCGACCCAGCGCGCGCTCGTCGAGGCCGGAGGCGAGACCCGGGCGCGCCTCGCGATGCGCGGGCAGGCGGACCAGCGCTCGATCCAGGTCGAGCCGGACGAGAGTGGAGCGGTCGTCGTCCGCTTCCTCCGGTCGCTCGAGCAGAACGACGACGACGAGAACGACGTCGAGGATCCCGCTCCGGCGGCTCGCTCGACGACCGATGCAGCTCCGGTGGTCGATCCGACTCCGGCGGCAGCGGCGAACAGCACCGATCTCGGAGGGAGCCCGCCCTCCTCCGAGGTCGTCCCAGAGGCGCGGGGTCAGGAGCAGGTCATGACCGAAGAGCAGATCCAGGCGCTCGTCGCCCGCAGCGTGGCAGCGGCGCTCACGGCGAACAAGGAGCAGGAGAAGGCGGAGGCCCAGGCCCGCGAGACCGCGCGCCTCGCAGAGGTCGGACGGGCGGCCGAGGCGGCCCGCGCGCAGGGGACCCCGACGGGCACCCCGCCGGCGGCGGGCAGCGCCGGTGGCGAGAGCGCGGAGATCGTGCTCCTCCGGGCCCGGACCGAGGCGGCCGAGGCCGAGGCGCGCGCCGCCCAGGCCCGCGCGCGTGCCTCGGAGCTCCTCGCGGCGGCCGGCAACGGCAACGGCGTCGGGACCCGGGCGGCGGATCGCTCCACCCCCGCGGCCGGGACCGATCCGACCGCTCCGGCTCCGGCGAAGAACCCCGCGGCGCGCGACATCCCGCGTCCGGTTCCGGGCCCGAACGGCTGCGACATGCGGGAGATCGCGCCGAACGCGATCCGCGCGGTCGGCCGGTCGTTCGGTCAGCTCTCGCTGGACGCGCGGACCGTCCTCGAGTGCGACGGCATGAAGGCGATCGCCCAGCTCGCGCAGGTCGAGGGGACCGCGCCGCGGCTCTCGGAGCTCTGCCTCGCGAACGAGGCCCTCCTCTCCGACAAGCGCGGCGCGGCGAAGGCCCTCGCCGGCTCGTTCGGCCCGCTCGCGATCGAGCGGGCGAAGGCGAACCGGAACGCCGAGCCGGGCTGGGACGACCGCGGCGGTCTCGAGGACCTCCTCCACTCGGTCATCCGCGCCGGCGCGGACGACGGCCTGATCAAGTCGAAGGAGGTCGAGGCCTCCTGGGCCTGACCTCGTAGCGTCGAGGGCCTCCTCTGAGGTCCTCGACGCGTTCTCCATCCCCTTCCTCTCCCTCGCGCGAGATCCGCGCTTCACCCTTGCAGATCAGGAGACTTCATGGATCCCACCATCTGGGTCGGACACCGCGAGGAAGTCCAGCGCGCGATCACCGTCGCGACCGCCGGCACGATCCTCGTCCAGAACGTGATCAACCGCGTCGTCCAGGCGCTCACGCTCCGCTACCTCGGGGTCTGGTCGACCCTCGACCACCGGCCCGGGACGAACGGCGCGCAGGCGACGATCAACCGGCGCGCTCCGGGCACGACGAGCGGTCAGTGGCTCTCGGACACGACGGAGCCCGACGAGGACACCGGTACCTACACGCAGACGACGTTCGCCTACCGGACCGTCGTCTCGCGCGGCAAGGTCACCCGCAAGATGCAGCGTAACGGGCAGTCCTACGCGGACGTGCTCGGGATCGAGATCATGGAGAAGCTCGACGACCACATCACCGTCCTCGAGAGCGGAGCGGTCGTCGGCAGCGCCGCGGCGAACGCGAACCAGATCAACGGGCTCCTGACGCTGATCAACGCGGTCTCCGGGCAGGTCGTCGCGAACACGACGGCGACGGCGGGCGGGCCCGTGATCCTCGGCAAGATGGATCAGGCCGTCGACCTCGTCAAGGGCAACGACTCGGAGAAGGTCATCTTCGGGTCGCTCAACGGGCGGCGCAAGCTCAACGCGGCGCTCCAGGCCCAGCAGCAGTTCGTCAACATGACCGACATCCCGGCCGGCTTCCGGGTGCGGTCGTACGACGACATCCCCATCATCCCGTCGACGGAGATCCCGGACGATCTCGTCTGGAACGGATCGGCGCCGTCGATCACGGCGTTCACCGGCGGATCCACGACCGCGCTGATCATCGTGAATCGGCGCTACGTCTGGTTCGAGGACCAGACCCCGACGAGCGTCCTCCCGCTCGCGAAGACCACGTCCCAGGCGGACAGCTTCGACATCTTCACGGACGTCGCCCTGGTGCACGCCAACACGAAGGGCGCCTCGATCCTCGGCGGCATCGCCGGGTCGTAGTCCCTGGTGTAGACCTCCTCCAACGCCCCGACGGCCGGCACGAGTCCCCCTCGTCCGGCCGTCGCTGCGTTCTGGACTCGATAGTCGAGACGCAGGAGGAGTCGATGGGCAAGCGGGCAGCGACGATCGAGGAGGTCTCCAACGCGGCGCTGGGTCTCGCTGCCCAGCGATACCAGGAGGTGAAGGCCCGCGAAGAGGCCTCGGTTCCGGCCGCTCCGATGGTGTTCCTGATCCTCGGATTCTCCGACGAGATCAACGACATCGAGGTCCTCTCCCTGCCGGCTCCGAGTCGAGAGGCCTGGGCGACGATCTCGAGGACAGCGTGGAGGCAGCGTCCCGAGTTCCTGGTCTACGTCTGCGAGCTCTCGCTCGAGACCGACGGCGTGACCTGGAACGGCGTCGCGTCCGCGGTCTACCTCTCGGACGGCATCGGCAACGGCCTCCCGCTCTCGATCGTCGGGATCGACCTGTCGAAGGGCCTCGGCGAGAAAGCGGTCCGGACTCTCGATCCGCAGGCGATGCCGTTCACCGTCCCGTTCTGGCCTTCTGCGCGCCGGAACCTCCGGCAGGTCACGGACGACGAGCTCGAGGAGGCGACCGAGGCCTTCCTCGTCGCGACGGCGGACGGCGCGGAGGATCTGGTAGCCGATCATGTCGTCGCGTTCGGGATCGGCCTCGGTCAACGCCTCGAGCGAGCGGTCCTCCCGATCGCATGGTTCGAGCACTCCGAGCTCGCCGGGACCTTCCCGCGGATCGCGACGCGCGACGAGCTCCACCGGCTGTTCGCGCTCGGCGCGGACCGGGTCCTGATCGTCTCGCGGACGACTCACCTCGTCGGATCGGGCAGCAACGAGACGACGCTCGCGATCGTCCGCTCCGCGGTCGCGGCAGGCGCGACCCCGACCGAGCTCAGCCGCATCGATAGCGTCCGGCCGTCCGAACACGAGTCGATCGTCGTCGGCTGCTTCAAGCTCGACGGTGAGGAGTTCGTCGTCGAACGGTCCTGGAGTCTCGATCTCGTCGACAACGCGGAGTGGAAGCCCATCGAGCGCCTCGAGCCGGTCGGGACGCAGGGCGCTGTGGAGATCGACGCATGAACGACGACGCCAACGCTCCTGCTCGCAACGACCTCCGCGACAGGTCCCGCGAGCTCGTCAGCGCGAGCCGGAACCTGCGGATGCAGATCGAGCGGGTCTCCGCCAAGATCGAGAGCCTCTCGAAGATCGACGAGGCGCTCGAGGCGCGGATCCACGAGAACGACGTGGTGATCGTCCTCCGACGGAAGGCCTCGGCAGAGCCGACGATCTCGACGGAGGAGTTCGCGAAGAACGGAGCGATCGCTCTCCGCGACCTCGTCCGTCAGGCGCTGAGCGCGGCGACGGCGGAGCTCGAGGACCTCCTCAAGTGACCGACGCTGAGGCCGATCTGGTTCGTGATCTGGACCTGCGGCAGCGCGCGAGGAACAAGCTCTGCGAGGCTCTCCAGACGGCCGATCGGGTGGCTCGTCTCGCATGGCCAGACACGACGACGACTGCGACGGGTCCGCGGGACTTGCTCTCGCTCCTCCCCGGCCTCGTGCAGCTCGCCGAGGAGGCGCGGTCGGATCTCGCGCCGGATCCGGCAGAGGAGCGTGTCCTCGAGGCGCCTGCGACGGTCTTCGAGCGTCTTCTTCGCGCGGTCCGGGAGTACGCCGAGAGACCGACGGCGATCCGTCATCGAGCGGTTCGAGACGCGCTCCTCGGCGCCGAAGACCTCGCCCGGTTCTGCGGAACCTCGCTAATCTTGGAGCTTGCTCCTGCTCCAGGTAGCGGTGTCGTCCACCGCGATCCGAAGCCCGCGAACCAGCGGACCTCGACCCCGACCCCGACACCGACGACGACTGCGACGGGTCGCTCGAGTCGGTCTGCTCGGTCCGCTCGTCGAGACGGCGGCGGAGAGTCGAGGTAGGATCGCGGCGAGAGGTACACCCGTGGCCCCGAAAGTCGCTCCTCCGCGCGAGACCTGGACCTTCTGCCTCCGGAAGCACGCCGAGCACGATCCGGAGATCCGCGAGTCGGTCCCGGGCATGGACGAGGCGGTCGAGACCTACGACATCACGCACCGCGACGGCAAGCGGCGGCGGACGATCTTCATCAACTCGCCGGACTTCCGGTCGCGGCTCCTCAAGATGGGCTGGGAGGACGTGACCGAGGCCTCCTTCGGCGCGGCTCTCGCGGCCGAGAACAAGGCTCCCGAGACGGCGTCCGCGGCGTCGGTCGAGACCGGCAAGGGGCGCCGCGCGCCTCCGGCCGGTCGCGGTGTCGTCGCCAGCGTCAAGGGCTGATCTGTGCCGGTCATCTCCACCGTCGCGCGGGTGAAGGGCGCGCTCCGGATCCCGGCCGCGGTGACCGTCTGGGACGTCCGCATCGGCGAGATCCTCGAGGACGTCGAGGCGGACGCGCTCGTCGAGATCGGCTCGCCGGCCTGGGTCGCAGCCTACCGGACCGAGGTCCCGCGCGTGACTCCGGGTCGGACGATCGCGCTGCTCGAGTACTTCCCGGTGTGGGCGGTCTCGGCTGCGACGCTCTCCTCTGGAGCTCTCGTCGAGAACACCGACTTCCAGTGGTCGAGCGACGGCTCGCTTGAGCTTCTCACCGGATCGTTCTCGTCGGTCGCGCGTGACTTCTCGGTCTACTACAAGGCAGGACCGATCGAGACTGCCGGATCAACGCCATCAGACCTGATCCGCCTCGTGACCCTGATGGCGGCGCGACAGTACAACCTTGAGGGGATCGCCGGTCTCGGCTCGTCCTCGCTCCGTCCGATCTCGAAGAACGTCGCGACGGCAGATGACGACGCAGTCCAGGCGATCATCGACGGGATCCTCGCGCGCTACCGGAAGCCGGCCGGCTGACCGTCGCAGCGAACCGGAGCCCGATAGCTGCGAGGCGGAGGTTCGATGTTCGACTTCGACGGGTTCTTCAAGGGGTGGGCGGGCGACATCGCCGTCCGCTCGTTCCTCGAGCGGGTCTACACGGAGGTCGTCTTCGCCGGCGGCGAGCGACGCGTCCTCGAGCTCGGCTCGCGCGCCTCGCGCGACGACCACGACGCGCGCAGCCTGATTCGCGTGGACGGCGGAACCTGGACCGGTGTCGACTGGCGTGAGGGCCCGGGCGTCGATCTCGTCGGTGTCGTCGATCTGCTCGCGAAGGACGGCAAGCTCCCGACGGACAACGACCTCGTCCTCTCGATCTCCACCCTCGAGCACGATCCGCGCTGGCCGGCGACGATCCGCGCCGCGGTCGCCTCGGTCCGCAACGGCGGGGCGATCGCGCTGTGCTGCGCGGGTCCGGGCTCGCCGGCGACGGAGCTCGAGTGCTCTCCGCCCGGTGCGGACGCGTCGACTCCGGCCGGTACCCACTACGCCGGGATCTCCCTCGCGGCGCTCGTCGCGAACGTCTGCGCGGTCGCGAACCGAGACGGTCGGGACGTCCTCTCGGTCGAAGGCTGGTACGCACGGGACGCGCGCCTGTCCGCGATCATCGCGCGGATCGGGCACGTCTGATGGTGGTCTCCCCGATCGACGCGGACTCGACGGTCGTCGGACCTCGAACAGACGCTCTCTCGCATGCCCTGGCTCGCGCGCTCCAGGCCCGACGGCTTGCGCTCTCGCAGGTCCGCTCTGCGGAGGAGGGCTGGCTCGAGGTCGTCGTCGAGCGCCTCGGCGACTCGTCGATCAAGATCGTCGTTCCGCTCCGGCGTGAGGCGTTCGCGACCGCGGAGATCGCGGCAGACGACATCGCCGAGCTGGCCCGTCCGGCCCTCACCAGCGGCGGCGGAACGACGTAGCTCGTCGACTAGGATCCGGCGTGGTAGGCTCCGCCCACAACGAGCGGAGTCCTCCATGCCGACCCTCGACGAAGCCGATCGCCACCACTTCGAGGTCGCCTTCCGGAGCCCGGATGTAGGCGGCCGCGTGTTCGACGCGCTCCGTCCCGTCGAGGACGGGCAGGTCGCGATCCCGCTCCTCCGCGGTCTGTCCGAGGACGCCACGATCGTCTGGACCCCCGCGATCTCGTCCGCCGGAGTCCGGACCCTCGCGCGCGCCGCGGTCGCGACGGCCGGCGGGATCTGGTTCGAGATCCCGATGCTCTCGAGGACCTCGGCGAGCAAGGGGGCGAAGTTCCGCGGCGTGAAGCTGGCGTACCTCGTGGCGACGGCGACCCCGACCGACATCCGCTGCGAGCTCTACAAGCGGACGATCCCGGCGACCGGGAACGCTCCGGCGACCCCGTCGCTCATGGCCGGCGCGACGAACTCCGAGTACGACACGGCGCACAACACGGAGGCGGAGCGGGTAGCGCAGGCGTCTCACACGCTCCTCGTGACCGTTCCGGCGGCAGCGCAGGACTACGTGGCGGCCGACGAGGAGCTCCTCGTCCGCGTCTACGTCGACCCGACGGCCGGAACGACCTCGGTCGTGACGATCAAGGACCTCGTGCTCCTGACGACTCCGGCCCTCTGATCCGGAGGTCGCGTGGGACGGCGCGCCGCGGCGGCGACCTGGGAGCTCGCGAGCTCTCTCCGACCGTGGGCGGCGAACCCGCGCGAGAACACGGCAGCGGTCGAGCCGGTCGCACGCTCGATCGCGACGCTCGGCTTCGGCGCGCCGCTGGTCGTCAGGAAGCAAGGGCGGACGGTCATCGCCGGGCATACGCGGCTGGCGGCGATGGCGTTCCTCGAGGCGAACGTCCTCGAGGAGGCCGACGAGGAGGCCGGCGGCGAGCGCCTCTGGCGTCCGCGGGTCCTCGAGCAGGACGGCCCGTTCGTCATCCGCGACGCGCCGGGTCCCGGGCTCGTCCCGACCCGCATCGTCGACCTGTCGGACGCGGAGGCGCGCGCGCTCGCGCTCGCGGACAACCGCCTGGGAGAGCTCGCGGAGTGGGACGGCGAAGGCCTCGAGCGAGAGCTCCGCGCGCTCGTCGCCGAGGAGTTCGATCTCTCCGGCCTCGGGTTCGACGAAGACCTCGCCGCGTTCGACGAGCCGACCGCGCCTCCGGGCGCTCCTCCCGCTCCTCCTCCGCCGCTTCCGGGCACGGCGCGGATCCTCGAGGGACGCTGCGAACTCCGGCTCCGCGAGCTCGACGCGGACTCCATCGACTCCTGCGTCTGCGATCCGCCCTACGGGCTCTCCGAGGTCCCGGACGAGCAGGAGACGCGGGAGATCCTCGAGGCATGGCTCGCGGGTAAGCCGTACACCGGGCGTTCCAAGGGCTTCATGGGCCGGGAGTGGGACGCGTTCGTCCCGGGCCCGGAGGTCTGGCGCGAGATCTTCCGGGTCCTCAAGCCGGGCGCGCACGTCATCGCCTACTCGGGATCGCGGACGGTCGACTGGCTTATGCTCGCGCTCCGGCTCGCCGGGTTCGAGGTCCGCGACAAGGGCGAGTGGTGCTACTGGAGCGGGTTCCCGAAGAGCCTGAACGTCGCGCTCGAGATCGACACGGCGAACGGCGTCGAGCCGACGGTCCTCGGTCTCCGCGGCGACACGGTCCCGGCCGGACACGCGTTCGCCGGCGAGATCCACGGAAGTGGATCGGCGAGGAAGGCGGCTCTACTGACCGCTCCGACCTCGGACGACGCGAAGACCTGGAGCGGATGGGGCACGGGTCTGAAGCCGGCGCTCGAGCCCTGGGTCCTCGCGCGCAAGCCGCTCGGGAGGTCCGGCAAGAAGCCGATGTCGGTCGCGGCCTCCGTCGTCAAGCGCGGGACAGGCGCGATCAACATCGACGGCTGCCGGTTCCGGCCGGACGACCCGATGTGGCCGGGTCCGACCGAGGGCCTGACGAGCAACGTCGGCGACTCCGGGTCCTCGGTCCCGACGTCCTACGAGCTCGGCGAGCGCGAGCCGATGCAGACCCCCGGACAGCGGATCGGGAGATGGCCGGCGAATCTGCTCTACTGTCCGAAGCCCAGCCGGGCAGAGCGCGAGGCCGGATGCGGGCACCTGACCCCGACGACGCGCGAGGAGCTCACCGGGCGCAAGGTCGGATCTGCCGGCTCGAAGAACCCCCGCGCCTCGACGACGCGCCGCGGCGAGATCCGGAACACCCACCCGACCCTGAAGCCGATCCGCCTCCTCGCGTGGCAGGTCCGGCTGGTCACTCCGCCGGGCGGGACGGTCCTCGATCCGTTCTCCGGGTCCGGCTCGGTCGGCTGCGCGGCGATCCCCCAGGGCTTCTCGCTGGTCGCCTGCGAGATCGATCCGACCTACGTCCGGATCTCCGAGGCGCGGATCGGCTACTGGTCGGCGGTGGGCCTGTCCGCGCTGCCCGGGTGGGACGAGCCGGAGGAGCCTGAGGAGACCTAGTCCCGCGAGCCCGAGTCCATCGCGTGCGACGAGTCCGGAGCGTGGAGTGGGCAGCCCGACGTTCCGATGGCTCGCCACTCGAGGCCGAGGGAACGAAGGACCGTCTCGGGCGCTGCCTCTGGCGGGAGGTAGATGTGGGTTCCACCCTCCGGCCACGTCACCTCGAGGTGGGAAACCTCGAGCCGCTCACCGGTATCGGCGACGAAGAGACCGGCGGCCAGCCGTTCGCCATCCTCTGTCCGTTCGCAGGAGCAGTCGCCGCAGTTAGGGCACCAGGACGCGGCGATCCCGGTGCAGGGAGGTGTACCGGCGAGGAGAGCGCCACGGATGAGCGCTAGCTCCGCGGCGAGGGCGCCGGAGTTCCCGGTCTCGAGCGCGCGAGCGGTCGCCTGAAGAATCCACGCGACGAGCTCCGCGCCTCGGACGGGCTCCTCGAAGAGGTCGGCTACGCGTCGGACGTGAGCAAGCGTCGCCTCGTCAGTCCTCGGAGTCGCATCGGTCTCGGTCTCGTTCTCGGCGACCACCTCAGCGACGACGACGTCGATCTCGCGACGTAAGCCGGCGGCGTCGAGCTGGACGAGAACGCGCGCGCGCTGCTCGCCGAGGACGATCGGGCGGTCGTCAGCCATCGGCCTTGCTCTCCGAGTCCGACCGGAACAGGTCCGAGTCCTCGAGCAGGAGGAGAGCGCTCTTGAGCCTCTCGCGGGCGATGGCGACGGTCTCGCGCGCGAGGACCTGTCTGCCCAGGACCCAGGTCCTGACCTTGTAGCCTGCGGCCTCGAGCGCCTCGCGGACTTCGATCGGATCAACGTCTCCGCCGTCGTGGCTGTGGACCTCGACGGTCACGAACCTGCGGATCGGGGTCTCGTCGCTCACGGCGCAACGCCGATCGAGAGGGCCTCGAGCTCGAGGCGGATCTCGACGGCGGCCGACGAGTCCGCCGCGGTCTCTCGTCCGTCCGCGCGGATCGTCGCAAGACCGGCGGCAGGGACGCGGACGAGGACTCCGACGAAGGAGGGAAGCATCCCGGCCCCGTTGCCCTTGACGACGCGACCGCGCACCGACACCCGGTCCGCGAGATGGTGGATCGCCGGCGGGATCGGCGACGGGCGTTCCCAGATGACTCGGACCATCTACTGGCCCTGCCGCGCGACGATGGCGTACATCTCGACGTTCCGGCTCGTCGGATCGCTGAAGCTCTGGACGTCTCCTTCCGGCTCCGGACCTTCCCACCGAACGCCGATCGCGGCGTTGTGTCGCTCGTCGTAGTCGACGACCACGCTTCCGGTAACCGCGGCGAACTCGATGAACAGCCGATCGCCGGGTTGTAAGATGACGTTCATCTCGACCTCCTGCTGAGAGCTATCTGGAGGCGCTCCAGATCGGCGCGTGCTACCCTCCGCCTCGGCCCAGAGAGGCCTACGGAGGTCGTGATGTCGAGGACGCGTGTACTGGTCACGGGAGCGGCGGGGTTCATCGGGCGAGCGGTCTGCGCGGCGCTCCTCGAGGCCGGACACGAGGTCGCCGGCTACGACGCTCTCCTCGAACAGGTCCACGGACCGGACGCGTTCTGGCCGGAGACTCCGGACTTCAAGGGGATCACGCTCTGCGAGATCGCGGACGTCCGCGACCGCGCAAAGCTCTCGGGCGTCCTTCGCGGGTTCCGACCGCACGCGATCGTCCATCTCGCGGCCGAGGTCGGCGTGGGACAGGCGGAGCACGAGATCGAACGCTACGTCGACGGCAACGTCCGGGCGACGAGCATCCTCCTCGAGGAGATCCTCCGCGCGAACGACTCCGTCGCCCAGGACGTCGACGGGATCCGCCGGCTCGTCGTCGCCGGGTCGATGTCGTCCTACGGAGAGGGCCTCTACGCCTGTCCGACGCACGGTCCGATCCGTCCGACCCGGACCGCGGACCGACTCGCGGAGGGCCTCTGGGCTCCGATCTGTCAGCTCGAGTCCGTCCCGGGCAGCGGCCAGCCGTGCCCGACGGCGGAGGAGCTGAAGCCGATCCCGATCACGGAGCAGTTCTCGTTGCGTCCGACGGGCGTCTACGCGGCGACGAAGCGGGACCAGGAGGAGCTCTCGCTGTTCGTCCACCGGTCCTACGGGCTCTCCGTCGCGGTCCCGCGGCTCTGGAACGTCTACGGTCCGGGACAGGCTCTCGGGAACCCCTACACCGGAGTCGCGGCGATCTTCGCGGCTCGCTGCCTCGCCGGTCTCGCGCCGCGGATCTACGAGGACGGTGAGCAGGTCCGGGATCTGATCCACGTCCGCGACGTCGCGGCGGCGTTCGTCGCCCTCGTCGGCGACTCGAACCTCCGGCTCGCGATGCGAGAGTGGGGAGACCCGCGGCGGATCGGTCCGGTCAACGTCTCGACGGGACACCCGACGACGGTGCGGCGGATCGCCGAGCTCGCCTGCGAGGTCCTCGCGCCGGAGCTCGTCCCGGAGGTCTCCGGCCTCTACCGGGCGGGCGACATCCGCGCCTGTCTCGGGAGTCCGGAGCGGCTCCACGCTCTGACCGGCTGGCGGCCGCTCGTCGAGCCGGAGATCGGTCTCCGCGAGCTGTTCGAGGAGCTCCGCGACCGGACCGATCCGCCCGCTCCCGAGTCGGTCGAGCATCTCGAGGCGGCGCACGCGAACCTGACGCGCCGCGGTCTCGTGATCGAGACGCTCGAGGACCCGGCGGTAGACGCCGGCGACTCGACCGGCTGGGGTGAGCAGGCGAGCGCGGACCGCACGTAGCAAGTTCGAGCCGATAGATCCCGGCGGGAGGTCGCTTGCAGGACTCGGAGCCGGTCGTCGTGGTGGGTGCGGGGTTCGTCGGTCTGCCGCTCGCGGCGGCGCTCGCCGCGGGTCGGATCGGAGGCGGGCGGCGACGGGTCGTTCTCCTCGAGCGGAGCGGCGAGCGACTGGACTCGATCCGGATGGCGATGGTCGAGAAGCGCGAGCCGCTCGGCGAGCCCGGTCTCCGGCAGCTCATGTCGGAGGCCTACAACGACCTCGATCTCGAGAGCGACGCGGCGAGCGTCATTCCGAGCACGCTCGGTGCGATGTCTCGTGGGTTCGTCGCGTTCGTCTGCGTCGGGACTCCGCCCGACCTCGAGCACAGCCCGACGCGCCTCGATCACTCGGTCCTGCTCGAGGCGATCCGAGAGGTCGTCCGGCTCGGCGCGCGGATGGTGATCGTTCGATCGACGATCTCTCCGATCGCCCTGCCGTTCCTCCGCGCCGCGGCTCTCGGCGATGGCGCCGGCGCGTTCCTGATCCTCGCGCCGGAGTTCCTCCGCGAGGGACATGCGGTCGAGGACGTTCTTCGGCCCTCGCGGATCATCGTCGGCGCGGACGACCTCGCGCTGGGCGAGCTGGTCGTTCGCGCGCTCCAACCGACCGGCGATCGGGACTCGCCGCTGTGGCCGGAGCGGTCCTCCTACAACGTCCCCGGGCTCGTGACCGATCTCGCATCGGCCTCGATCGCGAAGCTCGCGGCGAACGCGCTGCTCGCGGAGCGGGCGGCCTGGGCGACGCGAACGGCCTGGGTCGCCGAGGCCTACGGCGGCGACGCGGCGGAGGTCTACCGGGCGGTCGGTCTCGACCCGCGGCTCTCGACCGTTGGCGTCGGTCCCGGCCTCGGAGTCGGCGGTCCATGCCTGCCGAAGGACTCGAGGGAGTTCGGGCAGCTCGCGGACGACGCGTCGGACTGGCTTCCGTCCGGAGCGTCTGGGATCCGGCGTCTCGCGATCCGATTCATCGTCGACGAGATCCGTCGGATCGGGAGCCTCGAGCCCACCCCGGTCGTCGTGATCGGACTCGGCTTCAAGCCCGATTCGTCCGACCCGCGGGAGTCGCCGGCGGCGGAGCTCGCGCGCGATCTCGCGAAGACGATCGAGACCTGGGCGATCTCCGACGAGCCGGAGCGGGTCGCGCTCGTCGATCGGCTCCACGTCGTCTCCGAGTTGGACGAGTACCCTCCGAGCTGGATGGCGGCGGTCCTCTGCCGGCGGCCGCGCGGGACGGACTTCGAGATCCTCCTCGCTGCTCGGACGGTGTTCGATCCCTACGCGCTGCTCTCGATCGAGCAGGCTGGGATCCTGCTCGCGGGCGGAGCGACCTACCGCGGTACCGGGCGCGGAGAGGCCTGGATGAAGCGCGCTCAGGCCTGGGTCGCCGAGAACCGCGCGCGCGTCGGGAAGGGGTCCTAGATGGCGTTCTCGACCCAGCTGGTTCCGACTGCGATCGCGGTCCTCTCCGACGAGCTCGGGACGGGAGATCGCCGCGGCTCCGGACGATCGCTCGCCTCGAGGATCGCGGCGAGGCTCCGCGCGCCGGAGCGGGCCCCGCTGCTCCCGCTCGACTTCTCCGGCCGCGGAGGTCTCGCTGGCGCGCTCCGTCGCTGGCCCTCGTCGCAGTCCGCGATGGAGGGACAGACGCCGTGGAGCGTCGTCCTTCTCGGCCTCGAGGATGCAGCAGCGCACCTGCCGATCTCCTGGTGGCTCTCGGACGCGGAGGCGCTCGTCGAACAGCTCTCGCAGCGATCGGCGAGGCTAATCGTCGCAGTCCCTCCGCCGGTCGTCGACGGCGTCGGCGACGCGGGATCCTGGTCGACGAAGGACGTCCGGCGCTGGTCGCGGCGGGTCCCGACGATGCTCGCGAAGCTCGCGGAGGCTCGAGGCGCGACGATCGTCGACCTGTCGGACTTCCCGGTCGGACTCCGCGCGGATGACGCGTGGCCGAAGGACGAGGGCCTCGACTGGATCGCGGATCAGATCGCGGCGGCGTTCCCGAGTCCGACCGCGTTCTGACCCGGCGTGCTACGCTCCGCGCGGGAGGGCTCGTGGCCTGACGCGGCGGATGCCTCTCCCGGCGGGAGGGCGGGATGATCGTCGCGATCACGGAGCGAGTCGACGATCTCGTCAACGACGTCGACGCGATGCACGGGTCGCTGATCGTCTCCCTGGACCCTGCCGACGTCGAGCGCGGTCCGACCCTCGGCTACGCGCGCCTCTTGCTCGCCTCGCCGATCGCCCGTCACGAGGGCGTCGCGGTCGTCCTCGGCGAGGAGAACCGCGCCGGCGTTCCGGATCCCTGCGTCATCCTCGTTCGGAGCGGACGAGGCGCGATCGGGATCCCGGTCCAGCTCGAGATCCGGCGCCGAGCGCTCCCGGTTCTGATCCGCGTCGAGCCGATCTCCGGAGCGGCGGTCGTCCTCCGTCGGATCGGCGTCGGGAAGGGCGAGCCCGGCGACGAGGAGGCGGTCGTGGCGCGCGAGGAGACCCGGACCCCGGCGGTTGCTCCCCCCGCAGAGCCCGCGAGCTCTCCGAGGCCTCCACCGCCTCGTCGCTCGTGAGCTACGACCTCATGACGAACCGGATCGACGTCCTCCGGCCCTCCGCGTGGCTGGTCGTCGAGGCGGCCGTTGCCCAGACGCTTGTCCTCGGCGCGCAGCCGGTCAGGGAGTCCCGGATCGAGCTCTCGGTCGTTCCGACGACGGCGACCGGGACGATCGCCACGACCGGGCTCGTCAACGGCGCGACCACGACGGAGATCGCGTCGTTCGACGGGACGCTGGGCGTCCGGCAGACCGATCGGGTCTTCACGTCGATCGTCGGGATGACGACTACCGGCCTCGCGGGCGCGACCCTGTCCGCGCGCGCGGTCGGACGCGACGGGAGTCCGCAGCACGGAACGAGCGCGGTCGTCTCCGGCTGGCCTGCGGCGATCGATCCTGGCTCTCCGAGCTGGCCGAACATCGTCGGCGCCGGGCGGACGCAGGACGAGACGCGGGACATCGTCGTCGCCTGGGCGGAGACCTGGACGCCCCGTTCTGGCGACCTGATCACCGACGAGCGCGGCGAGTCCTGGATCGTCCTCGGGGCCCCGAAGCCCGGCGGCGGAGCCATCGCCTCGCACTGGCTCGTCAAGGTCCGGAAGCGCGAGACGTGACAGGTTCTCGCGGGACGCGCTACGCTCGGGTCGCGAAGACGGAGGTCGGCCGATGATGGACGTAAGCGGTCTGGACTGGAACTCGGCGGTTCGGTTCATCCTCCAGGCGGTCCAGGAGGTCTCCGAAACGAAGCTCGCAGGCGAAGACCTGACGAACGACGTCCTGAAGATCGAGGGCCAGTTCTCCTCGACCTACATCAGCACGGCGACGACGACCGTTGTGAAGACCGGCGCCGGTCTCTTGCACGCGATCGTCGTGACCGAGACGACGGCCTTCACGATCATCGTGTACGACAACACCGCAGCCAGCGGCACGATCCTGGCGTCGTTCGTGGCGTCGATCGCTCCGGGAACGTACCGCTTCGACGCTCTGTTCACGACGGGGCTCACGATCATCACCGCTGGCGCGAGCAAGCTCACCGTCGTCTACCGGTAGGAGGCCCGATGCCTGTGAAGTTCGACTCTCTCGACGGCAACGCCCGCACCGCCGTCTTCAGCGTCCCGGACGGGGTCGGCGGCCAGCAGCTCGTGACGCGCGAGGTCGCGGACGGGATCACCAACGACAGCCTGGACAAGCACCTGATCGCGCTCGCCGGCGGGCTCGCCGTCGAGTTCCCCGAAGAGGTCGCGCCGGTGAAGCCGCCGCTGGCGCCTCCCGCGAAGTGGGCGAAGGGCGATACGGCGGACGACGTGATCGCGAAGCTGTCGGCGGACGACGGAGGGAAGAAGTAGCCCGTGACCTTGCCTGCCCGAATGCTGGTTCGCGATCTGCCGCACAGCGTGAAGTTTCTGGCTGGCTCTGGGCGGATATCGCTTGGAGACGTGTACGGATTCGAGCGGACCGATCCGTTCGCCGTCACGGGGTTCATCCGACCTCAGCAGATCGGAGGCGCGACCTCGTACGCTGTGATCGCCAAGCAGGCTAGCGCGGGGGCTGCCGGTTGGTTCGTGAGTCACAACCTAACCAATCAGCTCCAGGTCGCGCTCCAGTTCGACACGTCGTTCCGGGTGATCGTCTACTCCACCGCCCGTGTGGTGCCTGGGAAGTGGCATTTCTTCGCAGTCAGTAGCTCCGGAACCGGTACCGCAGCAGGCATATCGATCGTCGTGGTGCCTGTAGGCGGAGCGATCTCCGCCTGGGGAACGACGGAGGTGTTCGCCGACAACTTGGGAGCGCGGTCGATCATCACTACGGCTGCACTGATGATCGGCAACGAGGCCGGATTCGCGCGCGATTGGCTTGGAGACATCGCGCAGGTGTCCGTATTCAACGGAGAGCTGACCCTCGCGCAGGTCCAGGCCATCTACTACCGCGGCGAGTACCCGGCGCACGAGGGATCGCAATGGATCGGGCCCGCTGCGGCCGGGAACGGGACGAGTGTGGCGGACGAGGTGGGGGTAGTGACCGGCACCATGGCCGGCGCTACGTGGTCATCGGACAGTCCGATGCGGCCACGTCAGGTCGTCCGTCCGACGTACTACTCCATTCAGTCCGTGTCGTCCGGGTCCGTCAGGTGGACGGACGCCGCCGCGATCCATCCGACCAGCTTTACGGCGACCGCGTGGGCTCGACAGTCTGGACCCGTCGACGCCAACTTCCGGCATATCTTCGGGCGATGGGCCACGGCGGGCTCCGGGTTGAGCTGGGCGATCCGCAAGCAGGACTCCGGACCGTTCTGGACCGGGGTGATCTCCGTGAACGGCACCACGGCGAGCCTGACGATCGCGTCGACCATCCGGCCGCTGTCTGGGCGCTGGTACCACCTCGCACTCACGTACAACGGGACGACGGCGATCCTGTACGTCGACGGTCGAGAGGCCGCCCGCGGGACGATCGCGGGCCCTGTCGCGTACCTCGGCACGACGGAGACCCGCATCGGAGACTGCGCAGGTACGGGTACCGGATGGATCGGCCCGATCGGCCCGTGCATGCTGTTCGGGTCTGTCGCAACGCGCGCGCAGATTGAGGCGTTGTACTACCGAGATCGGCGGTTCGCGACTCCGATCATCGACGCGCCCATGGACGAGGGGAGCGGGTCGGTCGTGCGTAGCGTCGGGTCGCACACGGCGAGCGGCACGATCGTCACGTCGACCTGGGCGCGGGAGACGCCGCAGGCGGACGACCGGCTGGTCCTGCGGGACCTCGGCGGCGGGATGGTGTTCGGCGGGTCTAGTCATAAGGTGACGTTCGCAGACGACCCATTGATGGACGTTACCCGTCTCACTGCCCACTGCTGGTTCACGTTCAATAATCGTACAGGTGGAGGAACCGCCAGCGACCTTATGGGACGATGGGACAACGCTACGGTGGCTAACCAGTCCTGGTTGATGCTTGTCCTAACCTCGTCTGGCGTCTTGCAGGGCGCTGTTCGCACAGCGGCCGGGTCGGTCGGCGCCTCAAGCACGTTCAAGCCAAGTCCTGGTATACAGTATCACTTGGCTTTGACTTACGACGGAGCAAACATAGTCCTGTACGTCGACGGCCAGGAGGTAGTCAGGGCAGCACAGACGGGTGATATCCAGGCCACGCCAGCGGCGTTCACGCTTGGGAACCGCGTTGGCGTTTCATCCGTCGGGCCCAAAGGCATCATGCACAGGGCTGAATGGTTCGGGGTGGCGGCGACTCCTGCGCAGATCCGCGACCTGTACTACAGGACCAAGTCGTTCGGGTCGCCGATCATGACGTTCCCGCTCTTGGAGATGACCGGCAATCCTGCGTCGCAGGGACAGATCGTGTCTACAGGTACCATCTCTGGTCCTACCTGGAACACGTCGCCCGCTGGTCTAATGCGTCCGCGTCTGGTGATTCGGTGAACTACAGCGTCAGACTGGCTGCGACGACGGACAAGGTGTCGTGGCCGGCGCACGCCGATCATGGCTCGATCTCGTACTTCACGGTCGCGCTGTGGATCCGAGTCCACAAGCCGCTCGCCGGCGGATCTTACTTCGCGAGCAAGTGGGGCGGAGCGGCTGGAAACTCCACGTTCGCGCTGTACACTACGACCGGATCTGATTGGGCGACCGGGGTGTACCCGGCCGGAGTCGCCTCGGCTGGCTCTACCAGTCAGGCGATCCGACACGGGAAGTGGGTCCACGTAGTGTTCACCTGGGACGGGACAACGAAGCGCCTGTATCTGGACGGGCGACTGGTATACGCGGTGACTCCTGCGACTGGCGGACCGGCTCCGCACAGCACGGAACCGATCAACCTGGGTCGGCGGGAGGCCTCCGCCAACTCCATGGCTGCGGACATCGCGCTGTTCCGCATGTGGAGCTCGGTCGCAACCTCTGCGCAGGTCGAGGAGCTATACATCCGCGGTAGGAAGTTCGCGACGCCGCTGATCGAGGCCCTGATGACCGAGGGCAGCGGCGCTTCCGTAGCCTCGACGGGGTCGCACACGGGCGCCGGCGCGATCACGGGCGCTACCTGGATTACAGGCGTGCCGATGCGTGCCCGGACCGCTGCTCCTACTTTCTAGCGATGGAGGCTCGGATGGACCCGCTCGTAGTCGTCCTCTTCCTAATCGGCTCCCTGCTCGTCTTCATCGGGCGCGCGCAGCCTCAGATCGCGGTCGGCATCCCGAACGGCTTCTCCTGGTCGTGGCTGCTCACGTTCGAGCCGCTCCTCGCGCTCGGTCCCTGGTTCGGGATCCTGGCGGTCGAGAGGTTTGGACGCGTCGGATTCGGTCCTCTCGGTCTGACAACTGGAGTCGGCTGGCTGGTCGTCGGGCTCGTCTGCGCGGTCGTCGGGCGCCTTGTGACTCTCCAGGCGATCGTGATCGCGGACCGACCGAATCCGACGCTCGAGTCCTCGAGTCCGATGCCGTCCGGCGTTCGTCCGGAGGTCGTACGGTTCCTCTCGCAGGTCTCGGAGATCGATGTGGACGCGGTCGTCGCACGAAACGACGACGCATGTGCTAGACGGAAGAGGGCCCTCGCGGAGGGGTGATGCCGACGAACGACGACGACTCCGACGACGAGACGGCGTGGACTCCGCCTCCGGACCTGTCGCCGGCACAGCTCGTCGACTGGCAACAGGCGAGAGCTCACGTCCTGCTCGGACAGGCCTTCCGGTCGCTCGGTCGGAACGTCAACGAGCAGACGAACGTGATCCGGCCGCTCGTCGAGCGGGAGGTCCGGCTCGAGACGGTCAAGGCGGAGATCCTCGACGCGCGGATAGGGCCCGTACGGATGGTCTCGATCGCGCTCGCGGCGGTCCTGTTCTCGCTGCTCTGGGTCGGCCTGTCGAACTGCGGAGCAGATCCGGCCGAGGTCTCGCGAGAGGGCCGCTTGTGGTGGAACGGCGAGTGCGTCCCCTCCGCTCCGCCTCCGGCTCCGCCTCCGACCGCGCTATGACGGACCCGGACCTGGATCCGGCGCGAGTCCTCGTCGTCGTCCTGGTGTACGTTCTCGTCGTGCTGGTCGGTCTGGTCGGTCTGCTCATCCTGGCGTAGTGATAGCCTTCGAGCGATGAGCGAGTCTCTGTTCTGGCAGACCCTCCGATTCCTGCAACAGCGGGACGGCGCGGCGAAGATCCCGACCGGGTCTGTCCTCGTGGCCGACGCAGCGTCCCAGCGCTTCGTCCTCGCCTCGCCTCCTCCAGGTCCCGGCTACTTCCTCGGGACCGACCCGGGCGCGGTCGGCGGCGTCTCCTGGCTCCCGCTCCCCGGCCTCGCGCCTACCCCGGAGGTCTCCGTGCCTGCGATCGACCCCTACGACCTCCCGGAGACGCGTCGCGTCGTCTGGTCGCTCCTCTCGATCGTCGAGACCGGGGGTCTCCCGTCTCCGACGTCCCGCGGGACCGTCGCGATCCTCAAGGACCGCGCCGGGATCTCCTACGGGCAGCACCAAGCGACAGACGCCGGCGGAACCCTCGACGCGATCTGCGTCGACTACGTCGCGGCAGGCGGCCGGTTCTCCGAGGCGATCCGGACGGCGATCCCGCGTCTCGCAGCGAACGAGACCGCGAGCGCGACGAGCCTCGATTCCGCGGCGTCCTGGATCCGCGATCTCGCGGCGACGCTCCAGAGGGCCGGTCTCGAGGATCCGATCATGGCCGAGGTCCAGGACGCGGTCTTCGCGCGGATCTACTGGCTCCCGGCGATCGCGGAGGCGCGAGCCCTGGGCCTGCGGTCGAAGCTCGCGCTCGCGGTGATCTACGACTCGCACGTTCAGTCGGGCTCCGGCGGCGTCTCGAGGATCCGGCCGCTGTTCGCGGAGCGTCCGCCGACGAACGGCGGCGAGGAGAAGGCCTGGGTCGCGGCCTACGTCGGCGCGCGCGCGAAGTGGCTCGAGACGTTCAAGTCGACGAAGACGAGCGCAGACCCGACGACGCAGGCGCGCATCCGCTCCGACCACGAGAGCGCGGTCCACGCCTCGGCCTACCGGATGCGCTGGTTCGGAGAGCTCGTCGCTCTCGGTCGCTGGGACCTGCCGCTCCCGCTGAAGTTCGGGCCGGCGACCATCCCGGCCTGATAGCCTCTCGTCGGAGGCACGCGTGAAGGTCTCGGTCGTCACCGGCGGGTGTGGGTTCCTCGGCCGCGCAGTCGTTCGGCGGCTGCTCGAGGAGGGACGGACCGTCGTCGTCCTGGACGATCTCTCGACGCCGGGCTCGCGCGGGTCGCTCCCGGAGGCGAGCCACCTCCTCGAGGCGCGCGGCCGAGGTCTCGTCGAAGGAACGGCGCCGGTCGTCGTCCGGCGGATCAACCTCGCGGGCTCCTTCGAGATGGACGCGGACGTTCTCGCGGACGCGATCGTCTGGGCGCTGCGAGACTCCGGCCTCGGCGCGCCGGGGGTTCGAGTTGACATCGAGGAGGTCTGGCATCTCGCGTCGCCAGCGTCGCCTCCGCTCTACAAGAAGCGGCGCCTCGAGACCCTTCGACTCGGGACTCGAGTCCTCGACGCGCTCCTCGAGCTCTGCGCCGCGCAGGGGGCGCGACTCCTGTTCGCCTCGAGCTCAGAGGTCTACGGCGAGCCTGACGAGACGCCCCAGATCGAGTCCTACCGCGGCAACGTCTCGACGATCGGTCCGCGCTCCTGCTACGACGAGGCGAAGAGGGCCGGCGAGTCGTTCTGCGCGGCCGCGCGCGAGGAGCTCGGCGTCGACGCGCGGATCGTTCGGATCTTCAACACGTACGGACCCGGGATGCTCCCGGAGGACGGCCGGCTCGTCCCGATGCTCCTGGGCGCCATCGCGCGCGGGACGCCGTTCGAGATCCGCGGCGGCGGCGGCCAGACCCGATCGTTCTCCTACGTCGACGACACCATCGCCGGGCTGTTCGCGGTCATGCGGGCGGAGACCTGGACAGGCCCGACCAACGTCGGCGGCGACCTCGAGCTGAGCGTCTGCGAACTCGTCGAGCTCTGTCGATCGCTGTTCGGCCCCCTCGAGACGGTCTCCGCGCCGGCAGAGGACGAGCACGATCCACAACGCCGCTGTCCGTCGCTCGTCCGCCTCAAGGCCCTCGGCTGGGGTCCGAGCGTCGATCTTTCGACCGGACTTCGACGTACGATGGACTGGATCCGCTCTCTCCCGGAGACCTCGCCGTGATGACCCTCCTGCTCGCCACTCTCGGATCGACTCCCTCGAGCTCGGAGGTTGCGCCGGCTCCTCCACCGCCTCCGGATCCGGACGGTCCGAAGGAGCTCGAGGTCGAGGCGATCATCGGAACGGAGGGCGGACGGATCTCCGGCGAGCCGGAAGGAACGGTCTGGTCGCGGGAGGCGATCCGATCGGTCGACGGGCAGACGTTCCCGGTCCAGGGTCCGGCCGGATCCGGCGTCTCTCTCGTCGCGACCGTTCGGGTCATCGAGATCGATGGCGACCGACTCCAGGCGGTGGCGACGATCCGGAAGGTCGGAGCCCTCCTCGCCGGCGACGTGCGCGCCGCGGTCGGCCTGTCCGTCGCGCGTCGGATGGTCGTCCCGGAGGTCCCGAGATCCCTGCGGGCGACGGCTCGGACGACGGTCAAGGGAACGGACGAGCCGATGACTCGAGCCGTCAAGGTCGACGTCGGCGAGGACGTCCTCCGGCTCCGGCTTGCCGAGGAGCGCCGAAAGCAGCGCGCAGAGAAGCGACTCCGGGTTCGACGGTGATCCGAGGCGACCTGATCGACCTTCTCGTCGAGCGCCTCGGCGCCACCCGCTACCTGGAGATCGGCGTCAACGAAGGGGTCACGTTCGATCGGATCCGCTGTCCGATCCGAGTCGGGGTAGATCCTGGGAGCTCGAAGGCGACGGTCCACGCGACCTCGGACCACTACTTCGAGCGACTGATCGCCGAGTCGACGCGGTTCGATCTCGTGTTCGTCGACGGACTCCACACGGAGGAGCAGGTCGTCCGCGACGTCGAGAACGCCCTCGCGCACCTCTCCGACGGCGGGGCGGTCGTCGTCCACGACTGCAACCCTCCGACCGAGACCTACACGCACCCCGCCCGGTGCGGATCGGTCTACCGCGGCTGGATCGAGCTCCGCCGGCGCTACCCGGACCTCCTCTCCGTCGTCGTCGACATCGATCTGGGGTGCGGAGTCCTGATCCCGTCGAGACGGTCTGTCTCTGCGGAGATCCCGTCGCCGGCGGACTGGACGGAGTTCGAGGCCTGTCGGGTCCAGGCGCTGGGTCTCGTCTCCTGGACCGAGTTCCTCGAGCTCGTCCCGGCGGCGGCGACATGACCGACAACGGCCGATCGCCCTGGCTCCTCGGAGGCGCGATCGCTCTCGGGACTGCGATCCTCGCCCTCGTCGGCTGGGGTCAGGTCAAACCGGTCGAGGTCCCGTGGCCGCTCCGATGGACGCACGCGCCGGTCCTGTTCGCCGCGGTCGACTCCGAGCTCTCCGGTCCGCTCGAGGAGGCCCTCGAGCTCTGGCGCAAGAACACGACCCACCGCGTTCGACTCGCGCGGCCGGGAGAGACCGTCGACGTCGTCGTCCACGTCGACCCGGCACTCGATGTCCTCGGCCGCGCGTCGGTCCAGAGTCGCGCCGGCAAGATCCTGACGGTGTCGATCGCGGTCCGTCCGAGGCCGACGCTCCCGGTCCTGCTCCAGGAGATCGGCCACTCCCTCGGCTACGGACATCCGATCGCGGCTCCGAGCGGTCACATCATGCGGTCCAGCGACCCTGGATCGCGCGACTGGCGAGGTCTGGAGGGCGGAGATCCCAGCTCCGTAGGCTGACGATCTTCCGATCGTCGCCCACGTCGACAGGGACGGCCTCTTCGGCTCTTGCCCTACGGCGTGCTCACGACCAAAACTTGCCACCGTCGGAGATCGATCGTAGCTTTGAGTCAGGAGGTCAACGACCATGACCCGCATCGCCCAGATCCTCGCTCTCTCCGTCGTCCTGGTTGCCTGCTCGGACGACCCGTCGAGCCCGGTTTCGGGTGAGGAGCTCGAGGTCGAGACGATCGCGTCGACCGGGTCGAGCCCGGTTCCGACCGTCTCCGGTCCGGAGCTCTCGTCGGGTCGGGTCGAGTACCTCTCCGGCGACTGTCCGATCGCCGGACGCGATCCCGGCCTCGCGGTCCCGGACGGGGCGATCGTCCAGGCCCTCGAGTGCGACGGGTCGACCTGCTACGACGCGGCGGACCTCCTGTTCGTCGACAACGACGAGGCCTTCCTCGTCGCCTGCCTGGACGCGGAGCGGTACGAAATCCGCTGGCTCGCGCTCCGGTAGGGGCTCCGGCGTCGGGAGCACGGGGTACGCGCTCGCGCGGTGAACCCGATACCCCAGGCGCTGACGGCTCGGAGGTTCGCCTCCGCGCCGTTCCCGTTCTCGGAAGTGATACGCTGGCTCCGCACATCGGAGGTTTCATGCGTTCTCTGCTCATGCTCGCTGCCTGCGCCTTTCCGACCGTTCCGGAGGAGCGCTACGACTGCGCCTCCGTCGATCCTCCCCCCGCTCCGGAGGGCGGCGGCGAGCCGGACCCGACGGTCGGGCGCGTCGTCCTCTACCGGGTCGGGGGAACCGACGAGGAGCCGGAGCTCCGGCCCGCGTTCGTCGTCCGTACGTGGCCCGGGATGAGCCACGGGTCCGCGAACCTCCAGGTCTTCGTCGACGGGAAGAACGATCGGGTCTGGCTCTACCCCGGTCGCGAGGCCGAGGGCGACGCAGCGCGCCTGTTCGACGAGGTCCAGGTCGTCTCCGGCCTCGCGTGGCGGACCAGCGTCCACCGCGGAACCGCGGTCGGCGAGTGGCGGTGGCCGAAGTACACGGCGACCGCGAAGCGGATCGAGACGCCGGTCGAGGAGCCGAGGTCCTCGCGGTCCCGGAAGCCCTCCTAGTGGGCTCGGCGCTCCGCGACCTCGAGGCGGAGCTCCGGCCGATCTTGGCGCCGGACGGGACTACCGTTCCGGCGCTCTGGTTCTGGGTCGCCGGCGATCCGTTCTGCATCCCCTACGAGGACGCGGAGCGGACGATCCGCGGTGACGACGGGAAGGCGGTCTTCCTGATCTGGCGGCGCGTCTCGGGATCGACGATCGAGGACCTGACCCTCGCGCCGAGCTACCGGGTCGACTGCGGCGATCGCGGCATGCTCCACGGAGAGGTCGTCGCCGGGTCCTGGGTGGCCTCCAGCGACTCGACGATCGGGCGCTAGGCC
>ERZ1292625.252-Hain-H41-01um-R1-252-length-92383-cov-9_pt1 | contig 92383 bp, 95 predicted proteins | sample MGYA00564400_ERZ1292625 | MGnify/ENA primary metagenome ERZ1292625 (study PRJEB36523, sample SAMEA6512639) | groundwater metagenome | collected 2019-01-08 | study: AquaDiva: Metagenomics assemblies of 32 groundwater samples
GCCGTCGATTCAAATCGAATTTAAGGCGGGGTCCATTTCATTGAACTCGTTTTTTCGTAGGCCTAAAACTTTCAGGGAATTTAAATACAGAAATGCTCAGAGTTGAGTTCGGGCAATACAATTTAAAGTGCAAATGGAGTTTAATAATTGTTCAAGCCCACCGAGCGACGAAATCTTAGTTTATTTTTTTTTTGAAGATTATTACACACCGAAAACGAGTTCGGCTTGGCGTAATCATTTGCCACTCAACGCGACTTAATTTTCACCAAACTAACTATGCAAATGATTATACCAAACGTTATGTCTGAGCTTTTTCGGTGTGTAATAATCTTCAAAAAAAAGTAGAAACCCTAAGCCTTCGCCGGCTTCCCTTGATTGATGTCTTCCTTAAGCTCTTTGCCCACTTTAAAAAAGGGCAATTTTTTCTCGCCAACATCGATGACTTGTCCTGTGCGGGGATTGCGTCCTTTGTAGGATCCGTATTGGCGATTCACGAAGGAACCGAAACCACGAATTTCAATGCGATCATCTTTCATTAAAGATTCCACCATTGAATCAAAAATAGTGTTGACGACGGTCTCGGCTTTTACTCGAGTAATTCCCGCTTTTTCAGATACTAAATTAATCAGATCAGCTTTGGTCAACGCCATTAAACACACCCCGCGTAAGGTCTTGATATGACTCGATTCTACAGAAGAATCCTGTGGGGGCCAGTGAATTTTAAACTTGGCTCGATGCAAGATTTTTTAGTGGTCTAGCTTCACGGAAGTTACCCCTATTTAAAATGATCTTTCGGTAGGCATCCAAGAGCGCCCGGACCATCTTTTGGGTGTCAAAAAGCTCAATAACCTTCTGACGAGCCTTTTCCCCAATTTGATCAACGGGCAGGGCCCCAGAAAAAATCTCGATCAATAGGTTGGATAATGAGTCAATATCTGCGGGTCTTAAAAGAAAGCCATCCACGCCGTCAGCCACTACATTCGAGATTGGACTGACCTCTGATCCAATAATTAATTTTTTTTGAGCCATGGCCTCGATCATGCTGGGCTCGAAACCGGTCGTTCTTGAGCTCATATTCACGAAAACATCGCCTAATAGAATATAATCCAAAATTTCAGTTTCTTTCAACGGACCGGTCATAAGAACTCGACTTCCTAAAGCGCGGCTTAATATTTCAAACTCAATTTCTTTAAATAATGGGCCATTACCGATAATGATCAAATAAGAATTTGGTTTTTTAATGGCCACCTTTTCAAAGGCATCTAACAAGTTTTTTACTTCCAGAAGTTGAGTCATATCTGAAATGGTCACGGCCACATGCCCATTTTCCGGAAGGTTCAAACGGCGCCTAAGCTCGATGGATTTTTCTTTCGGAGTTAAATCTCCCAGCTCAATTCCATACGGAACAGTGTAGGTATGAAAGTCAGGATATAAATAATATCTTTCCAATAAAAGTCTTTGTTGAGGATGAGTGACAAAGACTCCATCAGCGGAAAGCAGTAAGCGACGATCGCCGCCAAAATAAGTTGTTAGAAATTTATAAACAACTGCTGATGCGGTGATGAGCATGCTGCCAACCGATCCGCGACTCATGCCAAGAATAGAAAATAATTGCGACATCTGTGTGGCTTCGACATCGTAAGCGACAGCAACTTTTAAAGCTTTTTTATGTTTGGCAATTTTTATTCCCGAAGAATCTAAACTGTGCACAATATGAAAGGGATTTTCATGGTGGAGTTCGGAAAATTTTTTAAAAGCCGCTTCGGAAAATTCCATACGGGATAAGCTTTGACTCCCTTCTTTTAAATAATAGGCCGTCACGCCATCGCGTTCGATTTGAAATTTTCCAAGTGGACTGCGAGTCGACAAAACTGTGACTTCATGGCCTTGGCGAGCTAAACCACGAGCAATGGGCCACAAAAAACCATGATCAGTCGAGCGACTTAAAATTTGAAAATGTCTTCCTATTAAACATATTTTCAAAGACGACGGAATCGGTGGTTTCATAGATTAATTCTAGAACAAGGGAAGACGATTGTACAAGCGGTGAAGTTCATTCAAAGGAGCGTCCAAAAGATCCTGCCTCAGGCGCAGGCTCTCGGTTAAGTTTGAACTCAGTGAAGGAGGGCCAGACTCAATCCATCTTTCGATTTCTGACGCCAAGTCCACACGCGAAAAAACCCAAGAATTTTTTTGATGTTCCCAAAGTCCCGGATAAAGTCGAGTTTGTCGATCGTCGACGATCAATGTGGTACCGGAATGAGCAGATCTTCCTAGCCATTGAGTCATTTTTAATGGTGGCAAATCATGTCCTGCTAAAAAAAGTCCGCAGGATTTTTCTAAAAGATCATTTTCCTCTTGGGTATCTAAATTTCCACTCAAGCACCAATTATGGCCCAGCTTTTCGGTGGTCACTTTTTCCCATAATTTTCGTTCGGACACGGTCCAATCCTGAAGACTTCCTTGAAAGATAAGAAAAAATTTTTTTGAAAGGGCAATCAAAGGTGGCAAAGCCAATTCATGACTTTGATATTCTCGACTCTGCAAGGGGACAATGATGAAATCTTTTTTTTCAGTTGAAACCAAAAGATGAGCAATTCGACCCGAGGTTTCTTTATCTTGTATTTCATACTTAGATGGAATGATGGGGGGAATAACACCACGTAACTGTTTTAAGTTTTTTACATTCAAGCCGCGCAGCTGAGCTAACATATCAACTGTTGGTGCCGTCACTAAGTCACTTCGTTCTAGTAAATAACGCACGGGATTTTTCCGAGTGAGGCCGTTGGAAATATTAAGCAATGAGGTTGAAATAGCCAGGCGAGGCAATGCCAAGCAAGCTGTCGAAAGGAAAGATTGGGCCGCATTAAGATTATCGGTTTCAAGTAAGAAATGAACAATGTCAATTTTTGCCGTGAGGAGCATGGGTAAAAATCGCAGCGCCTCTAGTGTGCTCCATTTTTTAAAATATCCCAAGATCTGGATATTTTGTTCCGTTTGAACATTTTGTCCATGCGAAGTTAAAAACAAAACTTCATTGTTATTGGATTTCAGCGCGGTGGCCAAAGTCCATGAAGTGTCATTTATTTTTTCGCTTACAAAGAGGATTTTCGCCATGAGGCTCCTAGCGCCAATAAGATGCGGTCTAAAATTTTTCGATTTGCCTCGGGTATAGTCCGCATTTTTAGTTCCTCTGGATAAATCCATTCGAGCATCATATGATGTTTGGCTTTGGGCTCGCCCTTCCAGTATTTTATTTCATAAAATAAAATAAGAATTCCCACATCACCATAAGTATGGGTGCAAGCCAATTTCAGTTCACCCACTTCAGCAGTAATGCCTAACTCTTCATCCAGTTCCCGGGTCAGTGCTTGTTCAGGGTTTTCTCCCAGTTCAATTTTTCCTCCAGGAAATTCCCATTGCCCAGCTAAAGAATTATTTTCTGGCCGTTGACCAACTAAAATTTTGCCGTCCTTTTTTAAAAAGCCGGCCACCACTGGGATCCAATGATTTTTTTTATTTCGTGGTTTTTTTTGCATCCCAGGCCTTCGCTACTTTTCTAAAAAATAAGGGTCCCTCATAAATTAGTGTTGTGTAAACTTCAACAAGGTCCGCACCCAGAGCCAGTCTTTCAAAAACGTCCTCGGGATTCATCACGCCACCCGCACTAATCAATAGGCAGTCTCGGGATTTACCAAGAGTTTCAACGGCAATTTTTAAACATTCTGTAGAACGTGTTTTCAGAGGCACACCAGACATTCCGCCTTCGATGGGAAAGGGCACCCCAAAGCGTTGGGTCGTTGTATTAGTTAGAACAAATCCATCAATTCCACTTTGACGAGCGGTCAGAATCATTTGGGCTAAAGATTCGTCGTTTTCATCAGGGCTTAATTTAATAATGAGGGGCTTGGAATTTAATTTTTTAGCGAGTTTAACCAAAGGAGTAAGAAATTTTTCAAAATTTTCGCTCTTTTGCAGAAGTCTTAATCCCTGAGTATTTGGACTCGAGATATTAAGAATAAAAATGTCCGCAACATCTTGAAAAGTCCTCATCAGATGAGTGTAGTCTTCAGAGGCAGTTTCTAAGGTAGTGTTACGGTTTTTGCCAAGGTTTAAAAAAAGCGGAGTTTTTTTCTCTTCGATTGTTTTTAAATTAGCCAAGACTTCTTCAGCTCCGAAGCTGGGAAAGCCCATGCGATTCCACAAAGAATGTGTTGGTAAATCCCGTGCCATAATTTTGCCAGGATTTGGTGATTGAGGTTTCGGAGTGACGGTACCGACCTCTAGAAATCCAACACCATGATGCCACCAATCTTCGACACTTTCGCCATTTTTATCTACCCCTCCGGCAAGCCCTAAAGGATTGCGGAACTCAAAATTTCTCCAGCGTAAAGGTTGCCATATGGGAATTTCATTAGGTTGAAAAATTGAGGAAATACGTAAAGCGTAAGGCCCTAATTCATGCGCCCATCTTGGTGGAATAAGAAGCCAAGGTTTCATCCAAAGTTCTTTCATCCTTACCGTGGGTACAAGCCGCGCAAAAGCATGGCTTTCTCTAGGCGTTGAACCGCAACAGCCATGGCGGCTGATCTCATGTCGACATTTTTTTCTTGATGCAGTTTGAATCCGACATCAAATGCTTTAGTGATGATTCCTTTTAGACGTTTGTTCACTTCATCTTCATCCCAAAAGAAAGACATAATATCTTGAACCCATTCAAAGTAACTGACGATAACACCGCCACCATTGGCAATAACATCGGGGGCGATGAAAATACCCCGTTTATGCAAAATTTTTGTGGCTGCAGTGGTCACTGGACCATTCGCGCCTTCGACAATAATTTTAGCTTTAATTTTTTCCGCATTATGAGTGTCGATTTGAGATTCAAGGGCACAGGGAAAAAGAGCATCACAATCAAGCTCAAGTAAAGCGTCGTTACTGATATCTTCAGATTTTGGAAAACCTTTTACAGTTTTTTGCGTTTTAACATACTCCATAAGTTCAGGAATGTTCAAACCATCGCCATTGACGATACCACCACTGACATCACTGACAGCGATAATCTTAGCGCCACGCTGGTAAGAAAAAAGTGCGGCGAAAGATCCGACATTGCCAAAACCTTGAATGACTATACGAGAGCCGTCCATCTTCATGCCTTTTTTCTCGTAGGCTTTTTCGGCAACATAAACCGCACCAAGGCCGGTGGCATGATTGCGTCCCAATGAACCACCAATTTCGATGGGCTTCCCAGTGACAACTCCCGGTTGAGAATAGCCACCTTGTTCTTGGGAGTACGTGTCCATCATCCAAGCCATAGTTTGGGGATCAGTCCCCACATCCGGAGCAGGAATATCTTTTGTTGGTCCAATGAAAGGAGCAATTTCAGAAGTATAACGTCTTGTCAGATTTTGTTTTTCAGTCCGTGAAAGTTTTGTCGGGTCTACACAAATTCCGCCTTTAGCTCCGCCCAAAGGAAGTCCCAAGACGGAATTTTTAAAAGTCATCAGTGCGGCCAAACCAACCACTTCAGGAAGATCGACATTTTGATGGTAGCGAACGCCACCTTTAAATGGACCAAGGGTGGCGCTGTACTGCACACGAAATCCTTGAAAAACTTTGATGCTGTAGTCATCCATACGAACCGGTACGGAAACGATAATGCTTCGGCGAGGTCTTTTGAGGCGCTCTAAAACATTGGGATCACAATCGACAATTTTTGCGGCTTCGTCGACCACGAGAAGAGCATTTTTAAATAAGGGTCCGTTCAGATGTGTTTCAGCATTGGAAAATTCCATTGAATTTTAACTCCAGTTAAGTAATTGAAGCCCTAATTTTAATGAAGGTGCTATAGACTGTCACTCTGGAAAAACCATGACTCCGGGTCCCAATCAGAGCCCCTTCGTAGAAAGCATCTGCTGGCGTTTTACTGGGAAGCCAGGACCGAACGGAAGTATTCGGAATGTTCAGAAAGGGTCACCAAATAGGGTCGGATGTCATTGCGAAGCTCTAATGGGAAACGACTAAAATTCTGGATATGCTCCACAGGGACATAGCGAAAAGTTAAATTGATACGACGTGTTTCAAAACCTTCGACGGGTATTCGAAAAAGAATTTGCCCCTTATCTTCGACTCGTTGAACGCGATGAAAAAGCTGCTTTTTGAATTTATCGCCGCCAAAAATCTGCAAGGAAGAATCTTCTAGCCATTGTTGCAAGACGACCTCACTTTTTTGGGAACGGTCTCTTCCATGACTGCGGACAAATTGAAAGAGAGCTCTTTCGCCAACGGAAACTGAAGCTACGGGTCCAGGTTCAAAATCCTTGTGTTCACCCACGCGAGCCGTATCGACCCATTTGTCATTGATTTTTTGTGAGCCATAATAATTAACCAAACAGGTATTTAAATGCCAATTCCTAGGAATATCTCGAGGTGAAAATTTTTGATGAACTTCAGTTTCAATTTGCTCCACTATTTTTTTTATCACTAATGGAAATTCTTCGGCCTCTACGCAACGATGATCAATGCCTTTGGGCGGGTGGTAATAATTAAGACAAGCAAATTGCCAATTACCTAGCCAGTAAACCGGTCGTAACAATCGCCTTTGTTGGTCCCCGGCAGGGGGAGGATTATGAGTGGAATAGCGCATTTCCCAAAGAGGATAGAGACTCTCAAGATATTCCACGAGTTCAGCCCGGGTTTTTTTATCAAGGGCGGCGTTTTGATAGATTAAATTTTGCGAGCGTTTTAAATCCATTGTTCTTTAGCTTAGATTCCACTAGTAATAGAATTAGTAAAGGAAATTCATGTCTCAGTTTAAAGTTGAAAAAGTGACCACAAGCGAAAAAGAAAAGAAGAATATTCTTGATAAGATTTCTTCCTTAGAAGGCAAGAAAATCCTTATTATTGGCGATGTGGGACTTGATGAGTACATTATGGGGCAAGTTCGAAGAATTAGTCCCGAAGCTCCCGTTCCAGTTCTGGAAGTTGAAAATGAAGATTTACGTTTGGGTCTTGCGGCCAATGTGGCGCAAAATGCGGTTAGTCTTGGCGGAAAGGTTTCACTGATCTCGGTCGTTGGCGATGATGCCGGTGCCGATCGCCTGAAAGACCTTTTCAAAAAAGCCAATGTGAGCTGGAAAAATATGATCAGCGATGCTCATCGTCCGACGACTCGAAAAACCCGAATCATGGCACAACATCATCATCTGGTGCGTGTTGATTATGAGCTTAAAAAATATCTTCGTCCCGAAACAGAAACTGAAGTTTTGCAACAATTTGAAAAAGAAGTCGATGCTGCCGATGCAATTATTTTGCAGGATTACGCCAAGGGAATGCTCAGTGCCGGTCTGGTAAAAAAGATTTTTGCTTTGGCTCATAAGCATGATAAAAAAATATTCACTGACCCCCATCGCAGCAACACGGGCGAGTTTTATCAAGGTACAGATTTGCTGAAACCAAATTATGATGAAGCGATCAGTTTATCGGGACTCAAATTCGATGAGCTTCGGGAAAATCCAAACCAAGTTTATGAAGTGGGGCGCGCTCTGCAAAAGAAAACCGGTGCTACGGATATTGTTCTGACGAGAGGAAAAGAGGGCATGACCATTTTCTCTAAAGATCAAATTATCGAAGTTCCCACCTTTGCTCGTCGAGTTTTTGATGTCACTGGGGCAGGCGATACTGTCATAGCGGCGCTCTCTTTAGCCCTCGCTTCTGGCTGGAGCTTAGTAGATGCTTGCCGCTTGGCCAATTTTGCTGCCGGAGTTGTCGTGGGTAAGGTTGGCTGCGTTCCTTGCGAATTGAGCGAGCTAAGAAGCTACATTCAAGATCTTCATCTGGATTAAAACTTAATAATTTCATGTATTTGCAAAAAAACCAAAGCTTGAGTTAAGAAAGTTTTTTTCTTTAACTCTTGAATTCCTTGTGCTACATCTTTGTGCCTTGCAATAACAAACGCTTGTAACAAAGCCCCAACTCCGTCAACACGACTTGAGGAGAAAAAATTATGGAATCACCGGTCAACTTTTACGCTTTGACCTTAGAAGATCTCAAAGAGCTATTTAAAAAATTTGGTAAAGAGCAATTTCGCGCTCAACAAATTTACAAATGGGTTTATGAAAAACGCACCACCGATCCCGAACAAATGACAAATCTTTCTAAGGATTTTCGCGCTGATCTGCCGAATTTTTTAAGTTTTGAATTGCCAGCCGTTCTTCAACATCTCAAAAGTGTCGACGGCACGCAAAAATTTCTTTTTGATGTTAAAGATGGAAAAACGGTGGAAGCGGTTTTGATTCCTACGGATGATCGTCTGACTTTATGTATTTCTTCAGAGATTGGCTGCAACATGGCTTGCAAGTTTTGTTACACAGGCAAACAAAAACTTCAAAGGAGATTGAGCACTGCGGAAATCGTTGGTCAGTTTATGCAAGTGAATGATCGTTTGGAAGAAGGTCAACGAATTAGCAATATTGTTTTTATGGGAATGGGAGAACCTCTTGATAATTCTGAGGCGGTCTTTAAATCCATCGAAGTTTTACATTCTCCATGGGGAATGAATGTTTCGCGGAAAAGAGTTACAGTATCAACGTCGGGAATAATTCCGGAAATGTGGCGAATATCCGCAGCGAAAGTTCGTTTGGCAGTAAGCTTAAACGCGCCCAACGATGAAATTCGTTCGGAAGTTATGCCTATTAATAAAAAATATCCTTTGAAAGAACTTTTAGACGAGTGTCGACGTTATTATAAAGAAACCAAAGATCGTATCACTTTTGAATACGTCTTATTGAAGGGTATAACCGATCAAGTTGAACACGCCCGAATGGTGCACAAACTCACTCGAGACATTCCCTGCAAAATAAACATCATTCCGTTTAATGAACATCCCGGTTCAGGTTATGAAAGACCCAGCGACGAGCAAGTGGGACTTTTTCAAAAAGAATTAATGAATGCCGGGGCTCACGTGCTTTTGCGAAGAACCATGGGAAGAGATATTTTTGCAGCTTGTGGACAGCTGCGAAGTGCTTTTGAAAATCACCCAGGACAAATGGATATTTCAAATTCAAAATTAACTAGAACAATTCGAGGAGGAAAGAATGTCGCAGATATTAGTCGTGGGGAGCCTAGCTTACGATAGCATTGAAACACCATCAGGAAAATCGCCAAAGACCTTGGGTGGTTCGGCTAATTATTTCTCGTTAGCGGCATCTTTGCTCTCTAAAGTTCGTGTGGTCGGCGTGGTCGGCGAGGACTATGCCGATGAAGATTATCAACTGTTAGAAAAAAGGAATGTTGATCTTTCTGGTCTTGAAAAGGTTAAAGGTAAAACTTTTCATTGGGAAGGATTTTACGAAGGCAGTTTGAACGAAGCTAAAACTTTAAAAACGGATCTGAATGTTTTTGAACATTTCAATCCCAAATTGCCCGAGGCTTTTAAAGATTCTCAGTTCGTGTTTTTAGCGAACATTGCTCCTGAATTGCAGTTACAGGTTTTAAGCCAAGTTAAAAATCCAAAGTTTGTCGGTATGGATACAATGAACTTTTGGATTTCTTCAAAAAAATCGATATTGATGGATGTTCTGAAAAAAGTGAATGTGATTTTAATTAATGAAGGCGAATCACAAATGCTGACAGGTGCTGCAAATGCAATTTCAGCAGCCATTGCAATTTCAAAGTTAGGCCCCGAAGCAGTCGTTGTTAAACGGGGAGAATATGGCTTTATCCTTTATCATCGTGAACATGGCTTTTTTGCCTTACCCGCAATGACAATGCCTGAAGTGATTGATCCAACGGGAGCTGGAGATACCTTTGCCGGTGGGTTTTTCGGGACTTTGGCTGGAATGGATCGTCGACCCAGTTTTGAAGACATGAAAAAAGCCTGTGTCGTAGGAACCCTACTGGCCAGCTTCACAATTCAAGATTTTGGGGTGAAATCCTTAGCAAAAGTAAATATGTCAGCTCTGAAATCAAGGCGTGACGAGTATAAAAAAACGGTTAGTTTCGAGAAAGACTTTGTTGAGATCTAAATCTTGACTGTTTGCGCGTGGGTTTATTTAATAATTTAAATTGAATTAAATTAAAAAAGGACGATGCCGGATGAAAATTACAAATCAGGGGTTAATTGATTGGGTAGCGGAAATTGCTAATTTGACTAAACCTGCTCATATCCATTGGTGTGATGGTTCGGAAAGTGAGAACCAAGATCTGTTGGATTTGATGGTCAAACAAGGAACACTGAAAAAATTAAATCCTGAAAAAAGACCTAATTCCTATTTGGCCTGGTCGAATCCCAGTGATGTGGCTCGGGTTGAAGATCGTACTTTTATTTGCAGTGAAAGAAAAGAAGATGCGGGCCCAACAAATAATTGGATGGATCCTCGGGACATGCGCCCGACTCTTGGGAAATTATTCGAAAATTCAATGAATGGTCGTACGATGTATGTGATTCCATTTTGCATGGGACCATTGAATTCTTCAATTTCTCAATTTGGTGTCGAGATTACAGATTCTCCCTATGTTGTTGTTAATATGCGGATCATGACCCGCATCGGGGAAAGAGCCCTTCAGGGTCTTGCCAATGGCGAATTTGTAAAATGCGTTCATTCCGTAGGGCAACCTTTAGCGCCAGGGCAAAAAGATGTCGCTTGGCCGTCTCATCCCGATCAAAAATACATTGTCCATTATCCTGAAGATCGCTCGATCTGGTCATTTGGCAGTGGTTATGGTGGGAATGCTTTACTTGGTAAAAAATGTTTTGCACTTCGCATCGCTTCGACCATGGGTCGAAATGATGGTTGGTTGGCCGAGCATATGCTTATTCTTGGTGTTGAAAATCCTAAAAAAGAAAAAATATATGTGGCGGCGGCTTTTCCAAGTGCTTGTGGAAAAACAAATTTTGCGATGTTAACTCCTCCTCAAGGATTAGAAGGTTGGAAAATTACCACTGTCGGAGACGATATTGCGTGGATTAAAGTAGATCAAAATGGACAGCTGCGCGCGATTAATCCTGAAGCGGGGTATTTTGGTGTTGCACCTGGAACATGTTATAAAACAAATCCCAATGCGATGAAAACAATTGAAGCCAATGCCATTTTTACAAATGTGGCACTCACTGATGATGGCGACGTATGGTGGGAGGATTTAACAGAAACTCCACCAGCGCACTTAACTGATTGGCAGGGAAAATCATGGACTCCAGATTGTGGCCGTAAAGCGGCTCATCCTAATGCTCGGTTTACGGCTCCGGCCTCGCAGTGTCCATGCATTGACAAAGAGTGGGAAAATCCAGCAGGAGTTTCAATTCAAGCTTTTCTCTTTGGTGGACGACGTGCCGACACTATTCCTTTGGTGTTTCAAACAAAAGATTGGCCCACTGGAGTTTATTATGCGGCAACAATTGGTTCCGAAACAACAGCTGCGGCCACTGGCGCCTTAGGTGTTGTTCGCCGAGATCCAATGGCGATGCTGCCATTTTGTGGTTACAACATGGGAGATTATTTCAAACACTGGTTGAGAATGGTCAATCGTGCAGCTCAGTTGCCCGAGATTTTTGTAGTTAATTGGTTTCGCAAAGATGAAGATGGAAAATTTATTTGGCCAGGCTATGGCGAAAATATGCGAGTGTTAAAATGGATTTTTCAACGAGTGAAAAAAGAGAGCGATGGCCAAATGACAGCATTAGGCATGGTGCCTCGGTACGCTGACCTCGATTGGACAGGACTCAACTTTAATCCAGAAAATTTTGAACGCGTGATGAGGATTGATAACAATATGTGGATTAATGAAATCGAATCCCATCGACAATTTTTTCTAAAACTGGATAAAAAGTTACCTATTGAGTTTATTAACATTCAAGAGAGGACATTGGTCCAGTTTCTGCGCACAGAAAATCAATCCAGCCAAGCGAGTCCAGATAACCTCTCAATATGAAAAAGCTCAAACTTATCGGTTATTTCCTTAAGGCCTTGTGTCCTTAAGCCGATGACATGATAAGGAAAATGAGCAAAAAAAAAGGTACCTACAATATTCCAGACGAGGATTTAGTTAAATCCATCCTCGAAGGCGCAGGTTCAGACGACGAGTCCGCGTCAAATTTTGGTTCTTCAGAATCAATTGAGTTTTCTTCTATGCCTGAAGATGACGATTACAAAACTAAATTTGAAATTCCCAGCGACAATGAAGATCGGCCAACACCGATAACCGGTGTAGGAAGTATTCCATCCAAAATGGCTGATGAGCTTGGTGATATGATTTTAGAAGGCTTAGACGATCCTGATAGCAGCAGTCCGAAAGCCGATGATCGAACTATTGCAATTAACAGTGAAGATGAACCTTTGCCATTGAAGCTAGATCCTACAGATATAGAAAAAACCATCGCGGTGACAGCATTTGCTAAAAGAAAAAAACCGACGACGACGGCTTCAGAAGAAAAAGTCGTTATTGGAATGGCAAGACCAACTCTTAAAGCAGGCTTAGTGCACACTTCAATGGATGCAAGTTTAGCTCAAGCTGAAAATTTAAAAATTGCTCAACAAAGAATAATTGAATTAGAAAAAGAACTTGATCGCTTGCGATCTGAAAATGAAGAGTTAGCTTCTGCCGGTCATATCATGAAACAAAAAGCAGAAGACTTAAATTCAAAAGTGCTTTCGTCTGAAAAAGAACGACGGGAAGCTCAAGAGAATTTAGAAAACGAAATTTCAATTCTTAAAGGAAGTTTGCACTTTAAAGATAACGAATATCAAAAATCAAAAATTAAAATCGAAGAGCTCGAGATTCGTTTAAAAAGCGATTTCAAAAAAATTCGTGTGCGCGAACGTGAATTAGAAAATCGACTTGAACTGGCTCGCGCTGAAAAACAAGCATTGGTTCGTACAAAAGATGACACGATTCTTGAGCTGCAACGAAAAATCGATCATATCAGAGCCGAGCTCGACACTTACCGTGAAAAGGTTCAAGAGCTGAATAAAACTGTCGAAGCTTATCAGGATCAAATGAAGCGCACGGTACGGGCTTTACGTTTAGCCTTAACAAATCTTGAAGTTAAAGATGAAAGTTTCATCGCTTTAAAAAAAGCCGAGTAGTTCATGGAAGAAACCACCACCCCAACTTCGCCCACACTTCAGCCACGTAAAATAAAAATAGTTATCAGTGATTTGCATTTGGGTAAAGGAAGAGTGCTGGAAAATGGCGGTTTAAATTCCCTGGAAGAATTCTATTTTAATGAAAAGTTAGTTGAGTTTGTTCATTATTATTCGAGTGGAATTTATCGTGATTACGAAGTTGAACTCGTGATCAACGGAGATTTTCTAAATTTTCTTCAAGTAGATTACCATGGACATTTTTTAACTGTGATCACTGAAGGCATCGCGCTTGAAGTTTTAAAATCAATAATTGCCGGGCATCCAAAAGTATTTAAAGCTTTCGCCGACTTTGCGGCCAAGCCCGGAAATTCAATCACCTATGTTGTTGGAAATCACGATCAAGCCATGCTTTGGCCCGCTTGTCGGGTTTATTTTAACTCGGTTATTGGCACACCCGTGCGTTTTAAAAATATTATTTATTTTGTGGACGGGATTCACATCGAGCACGGACACATGCATGAAGCTGCCAATAGGTTGGATCCAAAAAAATTCTTTTTAAAAAAAGATCTTGCAGAGCCAATTTTAAATTTGCCTTTTGGCTCACACTTTTTTGTCGAGCTAGTTTTGAAAATAAAACAGAAATATCCTCATGTTGATAAGATAAGACCCTTTTCAAAAATGATTCGTTGGGCAATTCTCAACGAAACTGTATTAATTATTAAAGGTTTTGTGTCATTGATGTTTTTCTTTATGCGCACTATTTTTATTCGCGATCCCAGACGTCACTGGCGATTTAAAAGGATACTGCAAATCGTATTTGAAAGCGCTATATTTCCAGATCTAGGGTCCTCTGCTGAAAAAATTTTAAATGATGATCACGTTCATACTGTCATCTTTGGGCACAGCCATGTTTACCAGTACCGTCAATGGTCGTCAGATAAAGAATATTTTAATACAGGAACGTGGACTGAAATTACCTCATTGGATATTGTTTCATTAGGTAAAATCACAAAATTAACCTATGTGCTTATCGAATACCCTGAAGATGGAAGCCGTCCTCGTGGACGACTTAAAGAATGGCGTGGCTATCATCGTATCGAGGAAGATGTCGCGGTAAGTTGATTTATCAGTGAAAAATTAATTTAAAAATAAAATCCAAGACTTCGGTCGCGCGAAAATTATTGTTTCAGGCCCTAAGCCACACTCTTGCAAAATAAAAACTGCGGGATTGTCATAGCATTTTGCCCCGATGTAAGATGTAACCATGGTGGATAGTGAAGACACAAACGAGATAGCCGAAAAAACGGTTATTGCTTCTGACACTACGTTAAAGAAGCAAATGTTACCTGCGGATTCAGCGCCGCCGGTAATTGTTATTCTTATGGGACCTTCAGGATATCAAGGGAAGCAGTGGGCGATAACCGATGGCTTTGTGGTTGGTCGTGCCGTTGAATCCCATGTTTTTATCGATGATAAAAGTTTAAGTCGTTCTCATGCTCGATTGGATATGAAAAATTCCGAAGTCACCATTGTTGACTTGGGATCCACAAATAAAACTGTTGTTAATGGATTGATTCTTGCGCCGATGGCTCCCTGTATTTTAAAAAATAATGATCAAATTAAAACCGGAAATGTGATCTTTAAATTTTTAGAGCGTGGCAATATTGAAGCTATTACTGCGCAGGCCCTATTCGAGAAAGCAAACCGTGATGCATTGACGGGTATTTATTCAAAGGGCGCTTTGCTTGAGCGCGGTCCTGAAGCCATTAAACGATCAGAAGTATTAAACGAACCTCTAAGCGTGATGGTGTTTGATATTGATCATTTTAAAAAAATTAACGATTCCAACGGCCATCCCTGCGGAGACTATGTTTTAAGAGAGTTGTGCAAAGCCGTGAATAAATTGGTTCGTTCAAATGATTTTTTTGCCCGTTACGGCGGAGAAGAGTTCGTTCTGATTCTTTCAGGAACGCCAAATAAAATAGCCGGTGAAATTGCTGAACGCGTGCGTTTAACAATTCAAACTCATGAGTTTGAATTTGAAAATAAAAAAATTCCCGTGACCGTTTCCATAGGAATTACCAGCAAACAAGCGACTGAATCAGATTGGGCTGTGATCTTTGATCGCGCCGATAAGGCCCTGTTTGTTTCCAAACAAAATGGCCGAAATCGCGTCACAATTGTTTAAAATTTCGGACAGCATCGCAATACATCTTGATGAAAGTTAGAAATTAATTCTCTTCAATAATTTTTGGAGGAGGAAGTTCTTTCCGAGGTAAAGTATCCTTTTTTTCATGATCATCACCTTTTTGTATAAGGAGTGATTTAACTTTGGCGGTAAGAACTTGTTTCACTTCAAGATAAGTCGCCAGCCTTTGAATGCCGAGAAGTTTTTTCATTTCATCTAATTCCATAATCGATAATTGATTATATTCTTGGTAGGCTTTTTTAAGAGATTTCAAAACGCTTTCTTTGTCTTTATCCGATTTGACGGTTAAAAGTTCTTTGGTAATTTGTTCAATTTTCTGGGTGCGAGTTAATTTTTTTTTATTAAGACTGTGCACGATTTCTGCGAATTTTTTTTCTTCTGCGGGGCCCAGTCGAAGTTCATCGCTGAGTTTCCATATAAATAATTCTTCCAACTGATTTTTTTTGGGAATATTCGGTTCCGAATTAGCCAACGAAAATGTCATTACAAAACCAAATAGCCACATCATCCTTTGAAGTTACTAAGGACAAGAGCATTTGACAAATGGGTACAGATGAAAGTCCGTGCAATATTGCGCGACGGCCTAATTGATTTTTGACTTTAAGCGTTTCAACTGCTCCGCTGAAAACTCAATACGTTGAGAAGCGACATCAGATAAAAAATCTTCCTGTGATTGATGGTTGATCATCGATTGTGAAAAGTTTTCCACCGACCCTGTGGCGTCTTGCAGAAATTCTTGTTCATTTTGCACTACTTTAAAACTATGACTTTCCGGAATAAAGGATCCAACCAGCACCGAGATGTGAATGCCAATATAGCCTAGCGCTATCATTGATATGCTCGAGCCTAACCAACCTTTCCAATGAGACTTAAGATATTTTTTAGGTCGTGCAACAAAAGAAGTCCAGGGTGGAAGTTTTTTAATTTCCGTCTCGTTCACCCCAGCCATGATTTTGTCATGAAGCCGATCATAAAAGGCATCTTCCATAGGAAGTTCGACATCGTCCGCAGTTTTCAGCGCGTTCAACAGTTCGTGACTCATCCTTCGGCCTCCACATATTGATTCATTTCCGTCATAAATCCTCCGACTTGCTCTGTCCATGATTTCAAATCTTTCCTTTGTTCCAAGGACTGTTTCAACTTGATCAGCGCATGTCGATAATTTGCTTTCGCGGTATCATAAGGACATTCCATAACTTCAGCGATCTCTTTGAAACTAAGGTCTTCGTATACCCTTAATACCAAGGCTGTTTTTTGTTTTAAGGGGAGCTTGTCAATTTCGTGCTGAAGCAAGTCTTTCACCGCCGAATGCACTAGGGAAGACTCAGCGATAGCGCCAACAGAAATTTGTACGAATTCAATATCTGTTGTCTCCAATCTAGATTCCCGCAGTTTGTTTCGAGCTGTGTTCACGGTGATTTGGTACAGCCAACTTTTAAAGCTAGCTCGCCCCTCGAAAGAGTTCAGTTTTTCGTAAGCTTTGATGAAGCTCTCTTGAACCACATCTTCAGCCGCATCTATATTCTTCAAGAACCTTAAACTCATCCGAAGCAATCCCTTTTGATGTCGTTTCACGAGCTCAGAAAAAGCCTTGCGATTTCCGCCTTTGACTTTTTCTACCAGTTCAAGATCCGTTGACATTATAAGATCTCGTTCCATACCCTAGACCCGCTTTTGTAATATTTCGGTTAATCCCCTATCGTTTTTTCAGGGTCATGATCGCACCACCCTGGCTCAAACTTGCGAACTTTCAATCCTTTCGCTTGCTTGAGGGGTTGGAAACAATTCCGTGAAAACCAACCCTTCACCCTTGCTTATTAGTTGTGCAATCCGAGGGCCAAAAATAATGGCCAAAATGACACTAAATATATGAAATTATTAATGAATTTTAATTTAAATGATATGAGCTATAAGCAAAATTTATGGCGCAGGTTCTATGTCTAAATTACGACGTAATTTAGACACGACATCCTTAAAATCCTTGGTTAAAGAAATTGCAGAAAAGAGCTTACTACTCTTGGACCAAGGCAGCTCTTTCCTAAGCTAGATGAATATTTTCATTTTTTATAAGAGGCAATCAACTCTTTCAAACCTTCATTCGGATTCTTATGATTTTCCAAGCCTCGGCAGACCTTCATAAATTCCGAAAAATTATTTCCTGTTAAGACATATAATTTTTCGAAGTCTTTCAAATCCTGCATATAAGTTTTGTAAACAACCAGGCGGGCGTTATTCAAACGAACTTTGCCAAAATTTTCCATCGAATGCGATTTTAATTTGGGTAAAATCTGAGATTCAAAATTCTTTTGAATTTGGGCAATTCTTTGCTGGCGAATTTCTTCGGTTTTTTGTTCTGGGGTTACTTGTTGATACCACTGCTCAAGCTGTTTAAGTTCTCGACTTATAAATTGAGAAAAAATTTGATCATCTTCGGAATCAAATAAAACAGCTTTCAAAGTCGCAGAATTTGCCCCTTCGGTTTTTTGATAAAAAAGTTCCATGCCCTTGTTACCCAAGAAGGTCGCTAGGCGTTCGTTGAAATCGGCTTCGCTTTTAATAAATAAAGTGGCGTGGACAGATTCGTGGATAATGGTGTTGACCAGATAGGCTTCTCGGCCCCTGAGCATCGAGGACAACAAAGGATCATTGAACCATCCCAATGTGCTGTAGGCCGTGACTCCACGAACATAAGTGTCGTAATCCTGGTTTTTGAGTTCGGCTTCTTCTTCCAGCGCATCCGATTCTTTGAAGTAAGCCTTGTAAGGGACTTGGCCCACAATCGGGAAGGACCAGCGGTAGCTTTCCAATTTCCATTTGGGAGATGCGCTGATCGCGTAGCTAACATAGGGCCGATCCAATTTCACAAAGCTGGAATAATTTTTATCGACCTTAAGTCCCAATTCCTGCGAAGCAAAATGGCGAGCACGTAAAGTGAGTTCTAATTTCGATTTTTCTTCCGCGGTTAAATTCGGATCTTTAAGAGCTTCATCGATGGGCACGCGGGCATTTAATAAAGCCACTTGGCTGTAGGCGCTTTTAAAAAGATATCCCATTTGGCAGCCTAAAGAAGAAAAAGCTATAAGCAGTGGTAAAAGAATTTTTTTTAAAAAATCCACGACAGGCCAGCCTTAATGGCGTTGTCATCTGTGGTGGCACCGCCACCAATGGGAGTTTTCCAAATATCATAGCTCAGTTTCAATCCAAAAGTTTCGGTGATGGCGAATCGGCAACCAAGCCCATAACTGGGAGCAATAGCCACATCAGGGGCTAGAGTTTCAACCAAGGTGTTTTCAATCTTGATTGTTTGTTTACGAGTAATTTGGGCCGCTCCGCCTTTAAGGTAAGGCTGAAAGACAGCCTTACGATCGGCAAGAATCCAGATCAAATCGGCGCCAATGACCTGGGTTTTTTGCACCGTAGTTTGTTGGGCACTACTCACACGTTCTTCTTTAACGCTGGTGCCATCGGTATAACTCATTTCCAAAGCCAGTCTTTCCAGAAAATAAAAAGACAAAGAGCCGGTCGTCGATTCCGCAGAGTAAGTGTTGAAAGCGTCGAAAGAAGTCTTTTTTTGCATATAGGAAACAGAAACTTCGGTGAAAAAAGCCTCTGCTACTTGTGGCCCAGAAAATAAGGCCATAAGGACTAAAAATGTAAAAATAACTCTCGAATTTTTAAACGACATGAGATTAAGATTAACAAATTATTTGGTGAGTGTCTCTGGGGCTCAGGACCTGACTTTGTGAACCTAGACCTAGTGAATGGCCATCAGGTTTGGATCGAAATGCACATTGAAACTGTATTTCAGATGAATGAAGCCATCGGACTCGACCATTTCCCGGGGAGGATTCGGAAAGATCAAAGCGTCTTGGAAAGCGGAAGTGGCCGCATGATCAAAGGCAGTGACGCCGGATTCTTTCATGATCATTATTTTTTGTAGTTTACCATCTCGATCCAAAATAAAAACAGCTTGAGTCGTCCAATCTTTATTACCGACCCGATTCAACAGATTTCGGCGATCAAAAAGACTTAGCGCTTCTCGGACTTTTGTTTCCCAGCGAAATCGAACTAGTTCTTCAATCCGTCCATAGAAAGAGTAAAATTGATATTGATCGGTGTTTAAGGCAGTGAACGAGCCAACAGCCAAATCCTTGGGAAGCACTTCACCAACGGTTGATTCGCCTTGTTCGCGAAGCACCTTTGCAAAATCCACAGGCTTGTAGCCAGTAAAATCTTTTCCCGTTTGCGTGGTTTTTTTTTGTATTTCAAAATTGTTTTGGGTGCGGTTTTTTGTCATGCCGATTTTTTTAGCCATGGTCTCTAGGACGACCCGTTTATTTTGAGCGGATACAAAACGCGCCAAAGCTTTCTCTAAGGATTTCTGTGCCTCAGGAAGTGTGGTCTCTCGAACGATTTTTTTATCCTTATAAGAAGGACTATTTAGTATTTCTACTTCGACGGCGGAAGTTTTTTGAGGAGGCTTAATCCAAGACTCGGGGATCTGGTATAAAATCCAGCTCATCAGAAGGTGCAGAATTAAACTAAGGAACAGGGCTCGGATTACCGGCATAGTGTCTCAGACTAGAACATTTTTGGACCATTTTCCATGATTTCCACTCAAGTCGGATCAAAATAGGCCGATAAATGTTACAATAAGGTCGGGGGCAATATGGGGAAAATTCTGGATATTACAGATCGCTTAAATACTCGTAAAGACAAGAGTAATTTGGTTTTTAAAGCTGGTGCGCCAGTGGTTGATATGACCGAGGCACGACAGGCCATCCTGAGTCGCGAACGACGCCAAGTAAAAAGAACAATCTTGACTGAGTTTATTGGTGCATTTGCCGTATTGCCCGAGAGAGGACTTCTTAAGGTTACGCTTTACGATATATCTGAAAACGGTATTTCATTTGATGTTGAATTGTCCGAGGGTGGATTTATTGAAGGCGAAGAAATCGCCATGAGAGTCTATCTCAATCACAAAACTTATTTCCCATTTGTTATGAAAGTGACCAACTCCAGGGTGTTTGATTCCGAAGGAGTGGTTCGCCACGGTGCCAATTTTGTTAAAGGAACAGTTAACGATGTTGCGCTTCATCATTTCGTGCGTTTCATTGAAACCGTCAGCGCCAGTCTGAAGACCGATGACGGAGACATACAAGTTTCTAATATTTCCTAAAACGTTTCCATCCTGGACAATGGCTCTGGTCTATTGTCGAATAGGTAAGGTTTAGCCTTACCAAATCAATTAACAGGATGAGGAATTAAAGTTGAGCAAAAATAATTCACCTTCAAGTAGTAATCACAATAAAAAATCAAAAATTGTCGTCGATACCAATGTTATCCTTTTCGATGCTTTAGCCATTCTTAAATTTGGTGAAGCCGACGTCTATATTCCTATTTCCGTCATTGAAGAGATCGACAAATTTAAAAGGGATCAAGGCGAAAATGGCAGAAATGCTCGGCAGTTCAGCCGCTTTATCGATGTCATGAGATCAAAGGGTTCGTTGGCTCAAGGGGTGGCTCTTGAAAACAATGAAACTGTTGTTTATGTGACATCGGACATGATGTATTCGGGAATTCCCACCGAGCTGGATCAAATCAAAGCAGATAATCGAATTCTAATGACGGCTTTGGCTCTACAGAAGCAGCATCCCAGAATTAAAGTTGAGTTGATCACTAAAGATATTAACCTTCGAATTAAAGCGGATGTGTACGGGATTACGGCAAAAGATTTTGAGCCGGGCACTCTTCAGCAAGAAGATCTTTACGAGGGTTATCTCGAGATGGAAGTGTCGCCGGAAAAAATTGATACTTTTTATCGCGATAAAAAATTTGATCCCGGTGAACACAAATTAATTCCAAACCAGTATCTGATCATGAAAGATGCTTCAAATCCTAATCACTCAGCTATTGGACGCTATAGTTTTAAAGAAAAAGCCATTGTTCCTTTGATTAGCCCACCGGATAGCATTTGGGGAATTCACGCGCGAAACGTCGAGCAATCATTTGCTCTGGACAGTTTGTTAAATGACGAAATTTTATTTGTTTCTTTGGTGGGAAAAGCAGGAACAGGTAAAACTTTGCTCGCTATCGCGGCCGGCTTGCATAAGACCTTAGATGAAGGCCAATTCCAAAGATTGCTCGTATCCCGTCCTATTTTTCCAATGGGTCGCGATATTGGTTATTTGCCAGGCGATATTGAACAAAAACTGAACCCCTGGATGCAGCCTATATTTGATAACGTCGAATTTTTAATGGGTGCGGACAAAAAAGCAACGGGTAGAACTCAGGAATTAATTAATCAAGGGATGTTGAATATCGAGCCGTTGACTTATATTCGAGGTCGCAGCATACCTAAACAATATTTAATTGTGGATGAGGCTCAAAATTTAACTCCACACGAAATTAAAACGATTGTGACTCGCGCTGGTCGCGGTACCAAAATTGTTTTAACGGGTGACGTTTATCAGATCGATAATCCCTACGTGGATTCGGCCAACAGTGGACTAACCTACGCTGTTGAAAGATTTAAAGGACATCCTATTTCTGGTCATGTCACTTTATCTAAAGGGGAAAGATCAGAGCTTGCTGAGCTTGCAGCAAATATCTTGTAAAGGTTTTTATGAAAGTGAAAATATTTAAAGGCTTCACCTCGTCGATGACGGTTAAAGTCACTGATAAGATGATCCATCAATTTGCTGAAATGTGCGGAGATTTTAATCCTATTCATTTGGATGAAGAATACGCAAAAAAAACTCGTTTTGGGCGAAGAATTGCCCATGGAATGATTGTGGGTGCTCTTTTTTCCCGAGCTCTGAATGAGACTATGGGAGAGGGCGGAGTTTATCTTGCTCAATCAATGAAATTTACCAGCCCAGTCTATATAGATGACGTTATTACTATCCATTTACAGGTCATGAACATGAGAACCGAAAGAGGCATGGCCACGGTTGAAACACTTGCTAAAAAAGAGAATGGCGAGATCTGTGTTAAAGGCGAAGCCATTATTATGGTCGCTGATGGCGTGCAAAAATAGCCTAATCCCTATGGCTGCTCGGTGATCGTTTCGAAGATTTCTTTTTTTGATACTCGATTTCTTTTTCTCTTATCTCTCTTTGTCTATTCTTATTAAAATTAAGAAACTTTTCAAAGTCCTCTTCATCGGCTAGGTTGCGCAAAGCCAATTCGAATTCAACGGCGCTGAGCGGATTTTTTTTGATATAGTATTTGTCATTTTTGTATCCACTTTCTGAGTAATAATTTGTGAGCTGAGTATGGCTCACGTAGTTTCTTTTTATTTTTCCAGCATAGACAAAGTCGGGATTTTCGCTTTTTTTACCATGCTTGTTGTATGAATATTTTTTGTATTTGAGTTGATTGTTTTTTTCATCATAGCCATCGTAGATTAACTCAAATAGGGGGCGCCCATCAGCTTGTTCAAATACTTGAGTGCGACGAGCAGGCTGAACCTGTTCTTGAGGCTCATTTGCAAAGATATCAAAGGAAAAAAAAGAGAATAGAATTAGAATTTTAAAACTAAATTTATTGATAAACATCTTATAAGTATTTTAAGACTTTTTCACGTAGGACGGCAATCATCTCTGGACGAGAAACCTTACGACCAAGAAGTTTTTCCACGCTGACCATGGTTTGTGAATCAAATCCGCAGGGCTTTAGTCCTTGAAAGGCCGTTGGATCTTCAATCAAATTAAGAGCAGCACCGTGATAAGTAATCCACTTTTTAACCGCGATTCCAAGTGATGCGACTTTTTGACGACCAACCCACACACCCGTTTCCTCTGTGGTTTGAACACTCTCATCTTCAGATTTTGTCTTTGTGTGTTTAATCAAAGATTTTCCCTGAGCTTCAATGCCAAAATCTTTCAAAGCTTCAACAATGCATTTTTCTAAATCCCGAAGGAAGCCAACGATTTCGCGGGGAGGGCGTTGATGATGTTGTCGATTCAAATCCAGAATTGCGTACATCACCACTTGGCTGGGACCATGATAAGTCGCGCGACCACCGCGAGAGACTTCCATGGTTGGACCTTTCCAGCCGAAAACATCTCCGGGAAGAGTGCCGCGTCCTAAAGTTACGATGGCTGGATGAGAACAAAACACCACGGTCTCCATGGCTTTTCCCTCGGACAATCGCTGCAGAATTTCCATTTGGTTCATCAGTGCAGCTGGATAATCAATCAGTCCCCAATCTTCGAAATGAATTCCCGAGGAGCTGATTTTAAGTTCGTTCATGGATGGGCTGATTTTGTAGCTCGGTTCAAAGGTCTTTGAATAATGTGAATGGCGTGACCCAAGGTCGCTTCGGCTGCTTCCATCATCGTTTCACCCAGCGTTGGATGAGGATGAATGGTCAGTGCAACATCTTCTATGCGCGCACCCATTTCGATAGCCAGCGCGGCTTCAGAAATAAGATTGCTCGCTTCGGGTCCAACGATGTGAACACCAAGTAAAACATTGGTCTTTGCATCGGCAATCATTTTTACAAAACCATCCGTGTCTTGCATCGAAACGGCTCGGCCATTAGCTGCGAATGGAAATTTACCAATTTTCAGTTCCGTGTGACCTTTGGCCTTGGCTTCTGCTTCTGTCCATCCGGCTGAAGCAATTTCAGGATCCGTAAACACAACTGCGGGAACGGTTTTTACATCGTAAGCGCGATTATGACCTTTCATCACTTCAGCGACCAAGACACCTTCATAACTGGCTTTGTGAGCCAGCATGGGTTGACCACAAATATCTCCGATTGCAAAAATATGACTGATGTTAGTGCGTCTTTGCGCATCGACTTTGATAAAACCACGTTCGTCGATTTGAATTCCTGCGGCTTTTAAATTTGCCTGGTCACTGTTTGGTCGACGACCAACGGTAACAAGAACTTTATCTGCCTTCAAAACTTCATCTTTGCCACTGATTTCAACAGTGACTTCATAAGTGCTGCCTGATTTTTTCTGAGATTTTGCTTTAGCTCCGTATAAAATTTTAACGCCGCTTTTTTCAAGTTTTTTGGTAACAACTTGAGCGCACTCGGGATCCACGACACCCGCAAGAAGTTGCGTTTGTGCTTCGACCACAGTGACTTCGGTACCAAATTTTTTCAAGTAAGAGGAAATTTCCAGACCAATGTAGCCACCACCAATAACCACGACGCGTTTGGGGGCATGATCTAAGGCTAAGGCACCGGTTGATGACATGATATCTTTTTCATCAAATTTAAATCCAGGAATTTCAATTGGCCGAGAACCCGTCGCGATGACAAAGAATTTTCCCGTCACAGTTTCGTTAAGCCCAGTACCGACTACCGAAATTTCTTTTGTATTTTTAAATTGTGCTTCACCTTTTAAAATAGTGATTTGATTTCCTTTAAGCAATTGGCTGACACCGCCACTCATTTTATCGCAAACCGAATTTTTCCAAGCGAGCAATTTTTTAAAATCCACATCAATACCGGATTTAATATTAAAGCCCATGGTTGGAAAATCATGCTGAGCTTTGTGCAGCCAATGAGCTGCAGTGATCATTGCTTTCGAGGGAATGCAGCCCACGTTCAGGCAAACTCCGCCTAAGAATTCTCTTTCAACCACAGCAACTTTAAACCCCAGTTGAGCGGCACGAATCGCAGCGACATATCCACCAGGACCAGCGCCGATAACAACGACATCAAAACTTTGAGCCATGGGAATCTCCTATTTCAACTCGAGCATTAAATGGCCAGGCTTTTGAATTCGGCCCAGGAAAGCTTTCAAAAAGTTTGCGGCAACCGCACCATCAATCAAGCGGTGATCCGCAGTGATGGTGTAATTCATCACTTTGATCGAAGAAAGTTTTCCATCCTCGATTACGGGTTTATCTGAAATTTTGTACATTCCTAAGATCGCCACTTCGGGATGGTTGATGATCGGAGTCGCGTAAGTTCCCCCAATCGAACCAATATTAGTGATGGTGATCGTTGCGCCCTTCATCTCTTCACTTTTTAGTTTTCCATCGCGAGCACGTTTAGAAAGTTCCAGGATTTCTTTACTGATTTCCAAAATACTTTTTTGGTCAGCATTCTTGATAACCGGAACAACCAATCCATTCGGCGTGTCAGCGGCAAACCCAATATTGAAATATTTTTTATAAACAATTTCTTGAGCCGTATCATCAATGCTGGCATTGAACATCGGAAAATCCCGAATAGTTGCAATCAAGGCTTTCATCACCAAGGGTAGATAAGTGATTTTAGTTCCGGCGCTTTCGGCAACGTCTTTGAGCATCTCGCGAAGGTAAACAAGTTCTGTCACATTGGCTTCATCCATCAAAGTGAAATGAGGAATGATGGCTTTCGCCATTTGCATGTTCTCGGCAATTTTTTTACGAATACCACGAATTGGAACTCGCTCTTCGGCAGCTCCCACTGGTCCTTGATAAGTGGATTGGGGAATTCGCAGAGCCATTTGCGGTGAACTTGCACGAGTGGCACCAGCACCGTTGCCAAGTCCTCCGGAAGATTTACTTAAAACATCTTCGCGAGTCACTCGGCCGGCCAGGCCCGATCCTGAAAGTGTGTTAATATCCACACCCATTTCACGAGCCATTCGGCGAGTGGCTGGGGTGGCAAGAACACGGGATTCTGCGGCCGGCGGATAAAAATTTGTTCCCGTCGAAGCACTTGGTGCTGCGGACATAGCTTGTTCGCGAGGAGCCGAGGGTTGCGGTGAAGTTTTGGAGCTTCCATTTGTTGGAGGCGCTGCTGTTGTGGACGCTTGTCCTGCAGATCCTGTCAAAGTTAACAAGATAGATTCAACCTTAACCACGTCTCCGGCTTTGAATTTTAAATCTTTAACTGTACCTGCAACCGGAGAAGGAACTTCAACAGTGGCTTTATCAGTCATAATTTCAACAATGGATTGATCAGCTTTAATATTATCACCGGGTTTTACCAACCACTTGATCAGTTCGCCTTCAGCAACGCCTTCACCGAGCTCAGGTAATTTTACTTCAAGAGTTTTTCCAGACGTCGCAGAAACCGCAGCAGAGGCTTGCGGAGCAGCAGTTGTTGGAGTTGTAACTTTTGTTTGCGGCGCGCTTGTTGCCGCTGTTGGTTTCGCAGCTGCACTTGCTCCTGCGCCATCCAAAGTCAGCATGACGGATTCAACTTTAATCACATCACCGGCTTTAAATTTTAATTCTTTGACAGTACCCGCGACCGGAGAAGGAACTTCCACGGTTGCTTTGTCCGTCATGATTTCGGCAATGGATTGATCCGCTTTCACAGTGTCGCCGGGTTTTACCAACCATTTGATCAGCTCACCTTCGGAAACTCCTTCACCTAGTTCTGGAAGTTTTATATCTGTGGCCATGTGCGCTCCTTATTCTGTTCCTGGTCTCGACGATTTTTTTCAACAACGCCCTTCATGAAAAATTCTCCGGCGCGATATGAACTTCGTACTAATGGTCCCGAAGCTACATAAAGAAAACCCATTCCTTCGGCAATTTTTTGCCACTCAACAAATTTTTCTGGAGTGATGTATTCAATAACTTTCAAATGGCGTTGTGTGGGTTGAAGATATTGTCCAAAAGTGACGATATCACAATTCACGGAACGAAGATCCTTCAAGGCTTGCAGAATTTCTTCATCCGTTTCGCCAAGCCCTAACATAATTGAAGATTTCGTGTAACGAGTGGGATCAATCGTTTTAATCATTTTTAAAACGGCCAAAGATTGCCGATAAGTTGCGCGCGGATCCCTTACACCCGGAGTAAGCCGCTCAACCGTTTCAATATTGTGAGCAAAAACATCAGGTTTCGATTCAATCAATTGAGCAACAAGTTTTTCGTTGCCTTTAAAATCAGGAGTCAAAATTTCCACGATCAATTTTGGATCTAGTTTTTTAATTGTGGAAATTGTACGGGCAAAGTGTGTGGCGCCCTGATCCGGAAGATCGTCGCGGTTCACGCTGGTAATGACAACGTACTCTAAGCCCATTTGAGAAATCGAATAGGCCACTTTTTCGGGTTCAAGCTCATCCAATGCACCTTTAGGATTACCGGTTTTTACATGGCAAAAACGACAACCGCGAGTGCAGACTTCTCCCATCAGCATAAAAGTTGCTGTGCCGCCACTCCAGCATTCGCCCATATTTGGGCATTTCGCTTCTTGGCAGACGGTAGCCAATTTTAACTCACCTAGCATATTTTTAATACGCGTATAATTGTCCCCGGAAGGAGCGCGAACCTTTAGCCAGGAAGGTTTAGGAACAAGTGGAGTTTTAGGCATAGGTCATCCTTTGATGAATCATTATTATCCTTGAACTTAGTGGAAAATCAAGACACTAATCGAAACCGAGAAAATCATGGAAATTACAAAAAAAATTCATCAAGGCGTATTTTTAAAACGCTACAAACGTTTCTTTGCCGATATCGAGTGGCAGGGCCAAGTTGTCGTTGCCCATGTAGCCAACACGGGCAGTCTGAAATCCTGTAATCAGCCGGGTCAGCCCTGCCTTTTTACCGAAAGTGATGACCCAAACCGCAAACTTAAATACAGCCTAGAGATGATTCAAGCGACTAGCGGAGCTTGGGTTGGAATCAACACTTCCTGGCCAAATGCTTTGGTGAAGGAAGCCTTGGGCGGGAAATTGCTGTCTCATTGGGAAAGCTTCGATGAAATTAAGCCAGAATTTAAGATCACTCCGGAAACACGTTTCGATTTTGCTGCGTTTACTAACGGAAAAAAACATTTTATCGAAGTGAAAAACGTCACGTTGGCCGAAGCCGACGTGGCGAAATTTCCCGATGCAGTCACCGAACGAGGCCAAAAACATGTGCGGGAACTGATGCGCATGATTGACGAAGGTCACACCGCCGAGCTGGTTTTTGTTATTCAAAGAAACGATGTAAAAAAGTTTTCACCCGCCGATGAAATCGATCCTGAATATGGTCGCTTATTGCGGCAAGCAATTAAAAAAGGGGTCAAGGTAACTCCACTGCTAACTGAATGGAAAAGCCCAAGAGTGATACTTTCAGCGAAGCTGCTGCCTTTTCCCGCAACCTTCAATTTAAAAGATTAATTGTCGATAAACTTACATGGATTCAATTTCCAAGTGCTATATTTTAGGTACTCACAAAGTTGTCAATATATAGATTGACAACTTTGTGAGTACCTAAAATATCTAATGCTATAAGAAATAATAGAATATAATCCGCTAATTTTATTTTATAAGTCCGCGGATAATAGCAATATTGGAATCTACGGCAGAAAATCCCTTGGGATTTCCAAAAATTTCCGAGACCGTGCGAATGACATTTTCTGGAAAAATGAAACTTGCATTTTTAGGATTTTCAGCTGGTAAGCCAGTTGTTATATCAACGGCAGTTGCAATATGAAGTGGGGTTCCGGTATTACTTTTCTTGGCTGTAATAACTCTGCTGGATCCAACTGTCTTTCCACCTTGGATGCCTTTTCCTGCTAACAACACTGAATTTGTATCGGTATTATGATCCTTGCCTTTAGCGCCATTCAAGAATGGGGTGCGACTAAATTCAGAAATAACCATAAATGTGGTGTAATCCATAAGGCTTCCATTATGAAATGGAGTTTTTTCAAAGAGTGAAAAAATATCTGCAACTTTTTGCCACACTTGGGTTTGCAAATCAAAGTGCACCTTTTCGTGATCTGCATGGGTATCAAGATTTCCCTCGAGGGCGATGTCAAGTAGGCCCTGTTGTGATGCGCCCGAAATAAATGCGGACAATAATGCTTGGATTTCCATACTGAGATTAGGATGAACTTTTTTTACCTCTGCTAAAGTTTTGATCAATTTCTCAGCCGTAATCTCGCCAGAAATTACATTTCGCAGCGCTAGAGCCAGTAGACTTGTTTTCTCTTTATTTGGGTCTAAAGGTTTTAGCATTTGGGAAAGGCGAGGTCCTTCGCCTTCATTGAAAATATCTTGAGGTGTTGTTAAAATCACATTTCGAGAACCTGTGTAAATCGGTTCAGTGAAAAATACGCCATAAGGTCCAGCACCAAAAGAGGCCGCAAGTTCTACCGGCAGATACGCCGCAGAACCATCACCTTTTCCCGTGGCCATGTATTGGATCAGAGAATCATGGCCCGCATCACGTCTCATCATAAGCCCATTAAGAACGGCGCATTTTTTTGCAAATGGCACTAAAGGTTTTGCCGTTGGTCCCAACTTTAAATCAGCAATACTAATAATGTCTTCGGGTCGATACTCTAAAAATAGATCACTTTCTGTTGCATCAGGTGACCTAACTTGTGGATCCAGTCCAAGAGTCGCATCCATACCGCCGGAAGTTCTTAACATCAAAAAAAGATGGGGATCTGAAGATAAGTTTGGAACAGAGAAAGCGCTTCTACCAGAGAGTAAAAGTCCTGACATCGAGGCCGCCGACATTTTTAAAAAATTTCGTCGCTTTAATTCCAACACCTAATCTCCTAGTAAGTTAAAAACTCATCATTTAAGGCAGCCGCTAAAATAATTAGCTGTAAGGCCTCAGTTGTCATTTTGTCTCCCGAGTCCTTTGTCATCATAAGTGCTTTTTCGACCAATTCAGACTCATCGGTGGCCGTGTCACGGCCAATAAAGTCCTGAACAAGGTGTAAAGCAATGGCACTTTGAATCTCAGGCGAAACTTTCTTCCAGGCAAATTTATCGGCATTTTTTATCAAGTCTTCTTGGGGAGTGCCTGCGATACTTTCTAATACTTTTTTCCCGAGGTATTTTTCAAAACTTTTGTTATCAGCTTTTATCTTCACAAATTCAGACTTCGAAATTTCCAATAAACATTTCGACAACCACTTGATAAATGCGAGCGATGGCCCTTGCAATGTGGGCTCTTGTGTTTCGGCATTAAAGAAACCCAGTACTTTTGGATCCATATTCGATACGCAGAACTCTCCATTCCAGCCATTAGGAAATTTTTGTTCAATTGTTCTTAATAAATCCATTGCAGAAAGGTAACGAAGACCCGCATAACCAAAAATTCCAGTTTTAGTATTGGATGAAGTAGGGGGTTTAGGTAAGCGCTGAACAGCACCGTCTTCAATTGTTTTCAAGCCATTATCATCTCGGGCGCCATCATTAATCCAATTGCGAAAGTCCTGCATTTCTTCTTTTTTAAGAACCCATCCTGAATTGGCGGGGGGCATAGCGGCTTGCGCGCCACTGCCAGCTAAATCAAGTGCAACTATAATTCGCTCAATCCAAGTTTTATGAGCTTGTTTAGTTCTGCCGAAGGGCAAGTTTTCGAAGTTGGGTAGGGAGTTGCTCGCGCCTGAATGGCAACTTGCACATTGCTTCATGATTGGCCTGATTTGCGCAAATGTTACGTCACGAGAAAAAGTTCCTGATACATCTTGCAGAAACTCTTTTTGCTGAACCAGATAGGTCACAAAATCCGAGGGCTTTCTTTTGACCCTCTCAAATTCCAGCCGAAGATCTTCAAGACGTGAGTAACTTAGAGGAATGTCTTTGCCAATAAACCAATTCCAAAAATGTCGAACTTGGCATTGGGCATACTCTTGTTGTTGCGTAACTGTATCTACAAGTTCGCCAAGCCCGCTCACTGGAACATGCACCATTTTATTATCATTAGTTGGATAAGTCAGTGCTCCTGGTGCGGCTTCTGACGAAAGCACATTCCCACTTGTGCGAAAGGTCTGGCCCATAGGATCAAGTTTCTGATGACAGCTCATACAAGTTTGTTCAGTACCATGCTTCATTTCAGCACTTCTAATTATAGGACTGGGATTTTGCTCTGTTCGGGGAAAGGCTTTTGCTAGAAGATCAGAAATATCTTCGTTGTCTTGAATTATGGGTTTCATATTATCACAAAGCAAGATGCGAAATAAAGCAGCTGCGCGTTTGCGATTTTTATTAAGAAGAGTGGTATTGTAGCGAGACATAAAGCGACTTGTGGTAAAAGCTCCAGCGACCCGAATGTCTTTTTCCACGAAATTGACAGGCATTAGGCTACGTTCTATTGGAATCGGGCTGCCTTGAAACTCATCCTTATCACGAATGCGAAGGAGTCCATCGCTCGAGGGTGGCAAATCCGTCTTAATTGCGTTTAAAAAACCTAGGTCACTCGGGCGATTATAAAGTGTGAGTGAAGGATAGAGAATTTGATATTCTCTGGCTGTAAATAAGGTGTTCCAATCCGTATTTTCATGAATGACTTTACGAAACAATAAATCCATCGAGTTTATGTCAAAAGTAATGTCCTTAATCTTTGATGGAATCTCATGAAAATATTTTTCTGCTGGCAAAGTATTTAGTCTTACTCCAAAAAGATCCTCTAGCCGCTCAATCATTTTTCCTAAATGTTGTGGACTTTTTAAATATCTTTCCAGCGTGTCATTAAAAAACTTATTTCCGAGCCCTTGAGAGATAGAGCTTTCTAAATTATCGTACTCTTCGCTGGACGGCGATAGGCCACGAATATGAAGGCTCAGTTTGCGAAGTCTTGCGTGGGCACCTAAAAGATTCGCTGTCTTTCCTTGCTCCCATTTAGGAGCTTCTCCCTCCCTGTTGGGACTTCCGCTATTGCTATCAACAAAGCTGCAACCGACTTGGAGAAATAAAAGGATAACAAAACAATGAGAGACGAGTCGTAAAGATTTATTCCACTTCATAGGTTTCTTGATTTTCTAAAATGTTTTTAAGCTGGGGAACAAAAAGAGGGGAGGCTTCGTCTGATCCAAAAATATAAGGATCAAATACATCAGGGAGTTTTTCAAAATATTTTGCTGCTACTACATTAAAGTTGGTTTGATCTGGTTTTAGGCCAATTTCACATAAATTCTGAGATTTATCCTTTAAAGTCCAATTGATTACGTCAGCTGAGGTTAGAGTAATCATGTTGGCGTAGGAAACATATCCACCGCGTACTTGCAGCCGCAAACTGTTATTAATGGGTTCTAACTCGACGTCAAAGGCACCACCAATAGAGCGATTTTCCATTCTATTGGTTTCGGGATTTACACCCATTGCCTCGTTTTCCCAACGGCTGATTCGAATTGGAGTGCCAGAGAAAGGGTCTTGCGAGAAAAACTTGTAGTCATCACAATGCAATTCATCATGGGGAATATCGCGCGAAAGGATTGGTGAGCGTATATGATCTATAGGTGTCATAAATAGGCTGATCGGTATAAAATCATATACGTCGGGAGATGTTTTAGATTTTAGTCTTAAAAGTTGACCAATTTTAGTGGGATTCGAGTGCTTTGCCCACTTCATCCGAAGTTCGTAGGCTTGAAAGCTGGTTTGTAAGTAACAATTGCTGGTCGTAATTTCAGTGCAGCTATTTTCATGAATAACAAAAGGAACTTTGGCAGTAACCGGGGGAGTTCTTCTTTTGACACTTATGGCTTCGCGGCCATCCTTCCACACCAAGCGCAGTGGCGCGTTATTTTCAGCGACAATAGTAGGAATTTCAGATGGAGAGAAAAAGACATTTAATTCAGCTAAAAGTGGAAGAGGAAAAGAGGTGAAAAAAATAGCGATAATCCATTTCACCTCAGACCCCCTCAGCTCTATTTACAAGAACACAAATAATTATTTCATTGTGCTCAAGTGACGATCGATAACTTTTTTGAACTCAGGAGCTGGGTAAGCACCACGAAGGCTTACGCCGTTGATCAAAAATCCAGGAGTGCCACTAAAGCCAAATTTTTGGGCTTCAGCCATGTCCGCGTTGATTCGTGTCATTAAAGTTTCGTCTTTCAAATCTTTTTCAATTTTTTTCATGTCAGCGCCGACTTTTTTAGCGACGTCTTTTAGATAAGCTTCACCTTTAGAGGTAAATTCTTTTTGGTTTTCAAAAAGCATATCATGAAATTTAATTGCTTTATCCTGATCTTGCCGAGCGACAGCCTCAAAATATTTTGCAGCTGGCATGGCATTAGGATGGAAGTCCAATGGCAAATGTTTAAATACGACACGAACTTTATCTTTATATTCGTTCATAACTTCTTTCACGGTTTTATATCCGCGAGTGCAATAGGGGCATTCGAAGTCAGAATATTCAACAATAGTGATGGGTGCCGATTTATTCCCAAAAATGGTTCTTGTTTCATCAATTTCCGGTTTTACAGGATTAGTAAACTCTTCATCTCGTTTTTTTACTTCGTCCTCAGCTTGTTTTCCTTGGGCTCTTTTTTGCGCGTCCTGAGCCGCTTTATTTGCAACTTCGAAAAATTTTTCTGGATCTTTTTCGATAGCGGCAAAAACGATAGAAGGATCTTTTTCAATGATCTGCTTCAATTGGCTTGCCGTAGGAGCACAATTGACCAGAGTTAAAGAAATGAAAGTTAAAAGTACGGCTTCAAAAATATTGAGCTTTTTCAAGATGATCCTCCAAAACTGATCATTAGTGTTGTTAATTTAAAACTTTTTCATTTTTGTCATATTTTATCCTTAGGGGAAGCGAATTCGCCAAATTAAATGCCGCGTCGTTTGACGCAGTTCATGGCCAAGCCGTCAGTTGTTGTTTATTGTTATGAAATGAAAAATAAATTTTTTACTCCAATTGTCTTCGTGTTTACCCTTTGGTCGGCCACTTCCTTAGCTGGGCTTTTAATGACCTATCACCAATTAGCAATGAAAGATCTCGATCAAATGAACGAGTTAGTGAACTCGAAATTGAAAGAGGCAAAAAAATCGAGTACGGGAAAAATAATTCCACTCAGAGAAGGTCTACAAGCTGTGTTTTCGCGTCCCAACGACGATGGCATGATTGGAAAGGTCTATTCGCCACTTAGAAATGAGTTAGAGCGACACAATACTTTAGAAAAAGTATACAAAGATCTCATCGACGAAGCTATTCATGCGTTAACTCATGTGCAAAATTTCAAACCTGATGTGCAAACGACCTACGCTATTTTTTTAGAGAATTTGATCGCTGAATTTAAACCCATGCTCAAAGATGAAACTAGTTTTGAAAAAAAAATGATTGAAAAGATCGCCAATTCATCGATTGAACTGAGTAATGAGTCTTTAAAAGAACGGAAGCGTCGATTGATGAAAGAAGGAAAATCTCCTTCTGTTTTAGCGAATTTGATACTTAAGGCTGCAAAAGAGGAACAAAAGCCAGCCGTGGATAAGAAGCCAGCAGAACCTGTCATTGATAAATCAGTTGTTCCTGGCCAAGAGTTCGAGTCCGAAGTGAAATCAAAATGAATTTGCACGATTTATTTTTATACACGAATCAACAAATGATTGATGTGGCTATTTTGATCGCCCGAATATTTATTGGTGTTTGTTTTGTTGTTCATGGACTTGGAAAACTTGGAATCGTGGGCTCGGGCAATATGGCGGGATTTGTTGGTTGGCTAAAAAGTTTAGGTCTGCCTTTTCCTGAACTGCAAGCTCGTGCAGCCATGTGTGCTGAACTCGGGGGCGGTTTGCTTATTACCCTCGGACTTTTTACTCGAGTGGGCTGTCTGCTGTGTTTGTCGACAATGATTATCGCTTCAGCCATTGGTCACAAAGGTGGGGGCTATTTAATCACCAATAATCCCCCAGGGAATGAGTACAGCTTGAATCTCGCCGCCCTCATGATTGTTTTTATCCTTTTAGGACCTGGGGCTTATTCTTTAGACGCTTTTCTTTTTTAGTTTATTAAATTCTTCTGCCTTCAAAAAATTAAAAAGGAAAACGTCTAAATGGGGTAGGGGATAAAATTAAGTTTAGATAGTCCAAAGTTGCTTTTTTTTCTGCTTCAGGTAAAGAAAGGTAACTCTTCAATAGGAATTATATGCGTATTTTTATATTTTATTATTTTTTGGTGATCTCAGCTTCAGCGTTGGCTCACGAAGGGCTTGAAAATCCTGGCAACTATAATCAGAAATTTTTTACTCTGCTCTCAAAATCCGGTCTTAAGATGCAAAAACCATTCGGAAGAGCTGAGATTTACGAGGCGTATGATGTATTCTGCTTAATGACTCCGCAAGAAGATGGGACTCTGCCTGTGTCCTGCGAGCTCTATGATAGACCAAAAGCCCTTGATGCCGCTAAGTTGACTAGAATCAGTGGTGACCTTGCTGTTGAGTTACTTGAGCTGATGAGATTACTGCCCGTGAATCAAGGCACTTCTGGTGCCGAGTCAGAAATCATTCGTTGTGGACGATACGACTATGGTAACAACGCGATCAAGATCGACTGCCGACTCTCCGTGAAGCTGGAAGAAGATCGCAAAACCAAACTCCAGTGAGTAGCCGAAGAAATATTATTGCCAGAATCCTTTGAGGGATCCATTGGCGCATAGAACATGCTTTACACACTAAAAACTTTGGTGATTCAGGGCTAAGTTTGATTCTATTTTCCTTTTTGGGAGCTTCTCACTCAAAAAAATAAGTTCGGCTTGGCCTTCGCGTTTGCCTTCCCCTGCAAACGCGAAGGACAAACGTCATGTTTGAAATTTTTTTGAGTGAGAAGCTCCCAAAAAGCGTGAATAAACTCATCAACCAAAGTCCTGAACCACCAAAGTTTTCTCATTTTGACTCAAGTTCCCCCGCGATCCATCCGAGGAGTTGCTCAGGAATTCGAAATGGACTTCGGAGGAAAAAGATGTTTTTACAAGGTGATTTACAAGCAATGTTTGATGCGCTCTATGTTGTTGGAGCAATTGATCCTGTATTAAAAATGGATTGGGAAAAAGTCACAAAAGAAATGGCCGAGCAAACCCAATTGGTGAACAAGGCATTTCAAGATTTGAATAAATGCTCTGGGGACCGCGGTCAATTAATTCAAAAACTTTCGTTGATGGATACAAAAATTGTTAATTATGTTGCGCTGGAGGTAGCTCGTGAATTCTGTGAATTCCAAGATCGCCGCTCGTTGCAATAAATTTAAAAAACTTATTTTGCCTCTTTCGGCAACTATTTTTATTCTTCAGGTGTCTGGTGCCAAAGCATGGGAAGTTGATTTTTCCCGACGCCAACTTGATTTTCAAAAAGTGGAAGACCACGATCGTTTGCCGGCTTCGGTGACGACAAAAGAAAGTCCAGGTTTATTATCGCAAGTTTTTGATAACACAGAACCTTCGCAAGATATCGTGATTACGAATACAGAAAATGGTTTCGTGCCTAAAACTCTTCGTTTGCGAAAAGGTGGCAATTACAAAATTTTTATTGTGAATATCAATCCGAAAGAAAAAAATGTCAGTTTTGTCATGGATGCTTTTTCTGAAAGTCATAATACCGTTTTTGCGAACATGCGGAGTTTTACAATTTCACCTAAGCAGTCTGGAACTTTTTCTTATCTCTGCCCCGAAACTGCAGAACAAGGAAAACTGATTATTTATTCTGATGAAAGAAAGCCCGCCGGAGAATAGATTTTCTTGAAAGGTTGTCATGCAGGCCTCAAATGTTTTTAAAGAGACAATCCAACAAAATCTGGGACCAGTTCTTCGGTATTTAGATGACCCCACGGTCACTGAAGTTTTAATTAATGGACCCAAAGAAATTTTCATTGAAAGAAAAGGGAAACTCGAAAAAGTTTCTGCCGAATTTCCTGATGAGGACGCCTTGCGAGCGGCAGTCAATAGCATAGCCCAAAGTGTGGGTCGTCGTGTGACTGACGAGGAACCTCGTTTGGACGCAAGATTGCCAGATGGATCGCGAATCGCAGTGGTGATTCCACCTTGTTCTCGCAAAGGAACCACAGTCAGTATTCGAAAGTTTACAAATAATAAAATCTCTTTTGGTGAATATATAAAAATGGGCGCTATTAATGAAGATGCTGCGCGGTTTTTAGATGTTTGCATGTTTTTAGGAAAAAATATTCTTGTCAGTGGTGGTACTGGCTCTGGGAAAACAACTTTGCTTGGATTATTATGCACCCGAATTCCAAAAGGGCAGCGAATCATCGTGATCGAGGACTCGACCGAACTGCAGGTGGACTATGAGCATGTGGTGATGTTTGAAACACGCATGGCGAACAGTCTTGGAAAAGGCGAAGTGAGCATCAAAGATTTATTGAAATCCTCTCTACGTCTTCGTCCAGATCGCATTATCGTCGGAGAAGTTCGTTCAGGCGAAGCTCTTGAGTTAATCAACGCGATGAATACGGGTCACAAAGGTTGCATGGGAACAGTTCATGCGAACACTCCAGAAGACGCTATTGTTAGATTGGAAGCTTTAGCTCAAGGGGGCGATGGCAAAATTTCTGAAAAGGCGCTCCGCACTCAAGTTTCATCGGCAATTGAATTAATTATCCAAGTCACTCGTTTTGCTGACGGCTCACGAAAAATTTCCCATATTAGCGAAGTGTTGGGATTCGATGCCGATGGTTCTTATCGTATCGTCCCGCTATTCGTGATTCCTCGTATGACTCGAAAGGCGGACGGAACTTTTGAAGGTAAATTAGAGCCTACTGGCGAGTTGCCCTCATTTATGGACGAGATTATTGATAATAATTTGCCATTTCCGAAGTCAAAATTCCAAAAATCGAACGTCCCTGCGGCCTAAATCAATTTTATTCAGTTTAGGGGCGATTTTTTCGCCATACCGCATTGCGCAATGCTTAATATTGCGATGATATTCTAGCAAGCTCACTCGATTTAAGCTAAATGTCTGGCGTGCTTTTTAGCTGTAAAATTACCAACGCAGTTTTATCTTACCTCGAGGATCAAGGCGAAGACCTTACGCCTTTGTATGAAGTTTCCCCAATTCCTTTAGAACTGATGCGTGACCCATCTTACTGGTTAAGTGCCCCTTCTATGGAAAGTTTTTTAGAAACAGTAATTCAATTGCCATTGAAATCTCGTGGGCCTGATTTTTTAAAATTAGTTGGGCACAACGGTCCCCAAATCTTAGCTTGGGGAGTCCTGGACAGTGTTCTGCGAATGATGCCACGGCCACAAGAAATTTTTAACCAGCCGGCGCGATTCTTGTCTTATTTTATTTCCCCCGAACCGCCCATAGAAAACTTAGTTCGCACTGAAAATTCTTTAGCCTTTGATTTGCCTTTACCCGCAGAGCAATACCCCTTGGTGAGCCATTATCTTAAAGCCGCCTTTGAGTCCTTGCCCGTGTATGTTGGTTCGGAACTGGCGATTTGCGAATGGAACGACATTCATTTGGACATTCATTGGCAAATTAATCAGTCGACGCTTTTCGAAAAAGACAATCAACCTCAGATCAGTCCCAGCTTGGTGCAAAATATCGTTGATGAATTGCAAAAAAATCAGAAAGAGCTCGAAGAAAAAAATCGCGAGTTGATGAAACGAAACGAAGAGCTTTTGCAAATTCAAAAAGACATTTCTTCCACAGCTAAACCGACCCGGTTATTAACTCCAGAGCAACTTTTTGAAAGCATGAGTACGGATAATCCTTCCATTCCCCAAGGACCGATTTTTGAAGTGTCACAAAACTTAGCTCGCTTGCATGATTACATGGTCAGAGCTCAACAACTGATTACCTTGCTATTAGCTCAGTCAAAACCGGCCTCTGGAGTCAAAGACGTTTTGAAAAAAATAGACTGGGATTATGTAAAAGCTCAGTACCCACGGACTATTTCTGAAAGTGTTGAAGCCTTAAGAACGATGCAAAGCCGCTCAAAATACAGTTCCTTAAAAAATAAAAATGAAGTCATTGCAAGAAAAGAGGAGTCACCCCATGTCTGAAATCATCCGCGTTCATGCTCGTGAAATTTTAGATAGCCGTGGAAACCCCACCATCGAAGTTGATGTTGAGACAACCAAAGGCTTTCTTGGCCGCGCGGCCGTGCCTTCGGGTGCGTCGACCGGAGCCCATGAAGCTTACGAGCTCCGCGACAATGATAAAAAAAGATATTTTGGTAAAGGTGTTCTTCAAGCCGTGACTCATGTGAGAGAAAAAATCGCCCCGGAACTTATCGGAGCCGAAGTTACAGATCAGGTTTTTATCGATCAGTTACTTCGCGATTTGGATGGCACTGAAAACAAATCAAAGTTAGGCGCTAACGCTATCTTGGGTGTTTCTTTGGCTGTGGCCAAAGCCGCGGCTAAAGAAGTAAATTTGCCATTGTATCGTTACGTCGGTGGTTCACAAGCCTGTCGATTACCAGTGCCGCTAATGAATGTGTTGAATGGCGGAGCGCATGCCAATAATGGTCTCGATATTCAAGAGTTTATGATCGTTGCTACCGTTAAAAATTCATTTTCGGAATCCTTGCGTGCAGGAACAGAAATTTTTCACACGCTCAAAAAAATTCTGGCGCAGAAAAAAATGTCAACCGCAGTTGGTGATGAAGGTGGTTTTGCTCCGGTATTAGGTTCAAACAAAGAAGCGATGGATTTATTGATGGAAGCAATTCAACAAGCCGGTTACGAACCTGGACAAAATGTTTTTTTAGCTTTGGATGTCGCTGCAACTGAACTTTATTCGGACGGCATGTATCGTTGGGAAAATAAAAAAATCTCTGCCGGGGAATTGCAAGGCATTTATAAGAGTTGGTGTGAAAAATATCCTTTGATCAGTATTGAAGATGGCTTTTCTGAAGACGACTGGGACGCTTGGATAAGTGTCACCCAAGCGCTAGGCAAACAAACACAACTGGTTGGTGATGATTTATTTGTGACGAATCCAAAACGTTTACGCACAGGAATTGAAAAAAAGGCAGCCAATGCTTTGCTGGTGAAAGTAAATCAAATTGGAACTTTGACCGAGACCTTTGAGGCCGTAAATTTAGCTCAAAGAAATTCTTATAAGACTGTGATGTCTCATCGCAGTGGCGAAACTGAAGATGTGACCATCGCGGATCTTGCTGTGGCTTTGGGCTGTCATCAGATAAAGACGGGGAGCCTTTGTCGTTCCGAGAGGACTGCTAAGTACAATCAGCTTTTGCGTATCGAAGAAAACCTCGGGGGATTGGCCCAATTTTGGGATAAAGCAGCTTTCCACTAGAGGGATCGTTTAATAAGTCTTTATACTTCGTTGCCTTCGTCTTTCGCTTGTGAGGCGTAGGGGGGAAGTACGCCTCCGCCGCTCAATACTGTATTTTTAAATTGGCGGGGTGGGAGGTGAGACGAATTTAGAACTTTTTACAGGAGGCAGGGTAAATGACGCGTCTATTCTTCTCCAGTGGCGAGCAGGAAGACAGAGTATTTCGATAGAACTCTTGCTCGGCAAACTAGTGTTTTTAATCGGATCCTTTTCAACTTTTGAAACTGGGATCCTGTGTGATTCAAAATCCCAATGATCTAAGGCATGCATTTTGTAAATAGGCCTGCAGCTTTCTGTAGAGCGGCAACTTGACAGGAATCATAAATTCCAGTGCTAATAGGAACTCCATCACACGAGGTGGAGGTTTCTTTTTGCTCGACAATAATGGTCTTGTCGCCAAAGTCCTTAGCGATAAAGATCACGGTAGAGCAATCAACGCCTCTAGAACGAATCCGACAATCCAGGGAGTCTATAGCCATCCATTTCGAATTTCCTACACCGTATGTTCCTTTACTTGGAAGATAGCCCTTACTTTGCATTACAGGAGAAAGAATTTTTAATCTTTCATGGTTTCCATAAGCTTGAAGGAGATCATCAAATTCGTCACCAGTAGACTGAAACGGTGAAATTATCAAATTACAGTCCGCAGCTGTTGCCTCGGTCGAAGTGACAAAACTAAAAATAACCAGCACCGTTATGATAACAAATGTCCTAAGCATAAATAACTCCTTATTCCTGAGAGAATGCCAATATGGTTTGTAAGATCGCCATCGTCTTCGCGGCCGACTTTTCCGCCTCGGCATTAACGGGTTTAAAACCCTCCCTGAAGAGGCAGTTACCATTTTCCGAATAAACAGCTCTCATTTCCTGTTTTTGACCATAGGTCCGGTCGGTAAAGTAATTTACGCTGAGAATTGATCCCCCAGAGGGGCCGCCCATCCGACAAAATCCTCCCGAAACAAATTCTTTGATTCCGCCAGTTCTTTGATTGTCATCATAATCGCCACGAGAATGATCAAGTTCCATTAAAAGAGTGACTGGGGCATTTGTTATTTTTCCATTAATTTTTAAAATATATTTGTCATCCACGCTAGATGATCCGGAATCAACGTCGTTTGCAAAAAAATCGACAGAAGAAACAACCCTGTCGTCGATTTTATTTTCTAGACGTAAGAGCAAAATGTTAGCCTCATCAACTGCAAGTGAAGGCATGGAAATTGATAACACGAATCCAACTAATATGAGCATTCTCATAAATATTCTCCTTGTTTAAATTTTTTTCTTAAATTTATAGTTTAAAGTCTTGGGTAACCCATTTTGACTTTTCTTCGTCATAGGTAAACCCATTTTCATTCATGGTTTTATAAAGATCTTTCACAATGCTTCCGCCCACCGAGGTGTAATGACATTTTCGTTGGCGCTCAAGTTCTAGAAAACGCTTACGTTTAACCAGAGTGGATCGCGCTAAACCTTCACAATAGACATTAAAGTCGGTAAAAACTAATTCATTTTCGGCAAGGGCCTGTGTGGCTTTATAAAGTTTTAAATCCGCTTTATCAACTTCACTTGTTTTTACCCAAAAGGCCGTTTCGCCAAAAGAGCCAACTAACGAAGGTACAAGACCATGTGCTTTCGCCGCAGTTTCTAAAAGAAAGCCGTGATAAGGAATCAGCGTTCGACTATAATCGGTAATGTAGTATTCGCGTAGAGCCGCCAGTACCGTTTTCTGATTTTTTGCAAAGGCGGTTGTTACCTTAACACCCATTTGTTTTACTAGTTCCTCAATTGTTGAGACTATTTTTTCATTACTTGCATTTTTATTCAGAGTTGTCGAAATCAAATCATCTGTTGGGTAGTAAGTCTGTAAGTCGAGATAGCAAGTTTTTATGCGTTCAAGCGGGGAGAGTTTCTCGGGGTTTGCACAAGGCCCGGTAAATACAGTGTGGTTCCTCTCAAAATTTATAAGATAGACTCGAGCCATCAGATTATTGCCATGATTTTTTGCGTCGTTGGCGTCTTGGATAATTTGAATTGATGCAAGCACGGTACGCTCGTGGTTTGGCGCGGCTACGAGAAAATATGCGGCACTGCTACCATTTACCCATCCAGTAAAAATTTTCTCTATCCATTGCTTATTTGCAAGCGGTTGCTTAAAAAAGGCTGCCGCAGGATGATTTTGGTCACCATCACCTAATATCCCGCCGTCTATAATAATGTCATTTTTCGTCAATCGAGAAAACTCGTCGGCATCCCCGCTCACGACTCTCCAACCGGGAATTTTATATTCGGTCTTTTCGTTAATTATTATTTTAGAAATAATTGAACTACGGCTTTCAACCAAAGCTGCGGCATTTTCATAGCGCAGAGGCGCACCTAAAAGACCAGAAACTTCCATCGTAACTTGAACGAGTTTTTCGCCAATGCTGTAATTACGCCAGGCTCTACGATTTGCCCGTATAGAATTTGTGTCGCGATCAAAAACCGCAGACTTTTCGACACCGTCTTTGTCAGTAAGTTTGTCATCTGTAAATTCTAATTTATCCGGAGCTATTTCGTCCTTGATGCTGTCATCAATAATTTTTATCTTGGCAACAAAATCTTGCGCAGAAAACGGGATGTTTAGGTTAAATGGATTTAAATTGAAAAATTCGCCAAGCTTATATCCGAGGTCTACAAACTGCTGGCTGTAAGGGTCGCCGCCGCCGCCACTTTCCTTCCCCGCGAGGATTGTCATTGGGGCCAAAAATATGGATAAAATTATTAGTAGGCTCTTCGTATAATTCATATAATTACTCTCACCTTCGTAGTAGCAAACTTAGTGCCGTTATACCCGATCAACGTCCAGACTATCCACTGTATTTTAATTAAAACTCTACTCAAACATTGAGTTTTACTTAACGATAAGTAGGTAACCATATGAAAAAAAACATTTTTGAATATCGCGACTATAAGATTTATTTAAAGGATTTTATCAGTTCACGACCCCGAAAAGGCCACGGCATTCAATCGCAAATGGCGGAACAGCTCAATTGTCATTCTGCTTACATTACTCAAGTTCTAAAAAAGAATGCACATTTCAGCTTAGAACAAGCGGAATCTCTCAATACTTTTTTAGCTCACAATTCAGAGGAATCTAATTTTTTTCTGCTTCTTATTCAAGTTGGCCGTGCAGGGACAAAACAGTTAAAGGAAAGGCTGCTCGACCAATTAAAAAACATTTTAGAGAAACGCCAAGTTCTAAAGGAACGATTCTCAGGAAAAAATATTCTCGAGCCTTCTGATCAAATGACTTATTATAGTGAATGGTATTATTCGGCAATTCACATCCTTATATCAATTCCAGAGTTTCGAACAAAAGATAGTATCGCAAATAAATTAGGCCTTACGCTTGAAAAAGTATCCTCTATTCTAGAATTTCTACAATCAATAGGACTGGTAGTACCGAGAGGAAATCAATACGAATTCGCGGGAAATGATTTTCTATTTTTGGGTGCTGATTCACCACTTTTGCCCCGTCATCATTCAAATTGGAGAATAATGGCAATCAATGCTCTCAGTCGTGCGGAAAATAAAGATGTTCACTTTTCAACAGTGGTAAGTTTATCGAAAAGCGATATCCAAAAAATTAAAGAAAAAATCATAAGCGAAATTGAATCGAGTCGTACAATTATTCGAAATTCTGCAGAGGAAGAGTTATATTGTTACAATTTGGATTTTTTTAAGATTGGAAACTAGGTGACCCTCAGCGGTTAAATCTGACTTAAACCAAATGATTAGAAGCTTCGTTTTACACATAAAGCCCATGCTTTTATACAGCCTTTTTAAGCTGAAGTCTTTTTCCTACCCCGGCTCTTTTCAGCATATCCCTGTAGGACGTCCCGAATCAAAACTTGGTACCGACCTTCATACTCTTCATTCAAGGCCAGTTTTTTAAGTTCTTTCACCAAATTAAGAGGAAGCCTGATGGAAATATGGGCTGTAATATTTTCGTCCTCAAAATCCTCTACAGGAATATTCACGCTACCGGTTTTAACTTTTTTAGCCATGCAATTCCTCCCACCTTTCTAAAAGTAAGTTTCTATTTTCTTTAACGACCCTTAAAATTCTATTTAAAGTAGATTGTGAAAAATCCGTCTCCGTATCCATAATTTCAAGGGTCAACAAATTTATGCGAACTGAGGCTCCCATGCCTTCAACATGCACATGCGGTGGCCTATGATCGTTTTCATTTATTTTATAGACCAAGTGTTTTGACGAAAGAGCTTTAATTCGCGTCATCAGCCTAAGATACTACATATACTGTATATACAAAAGAAATTTTTTATGTTTATACGCAATATGAACAAATACAGAATTTTGCTAGAGAACGTTCTCTAATCAGGAGAACAGGCTTTAAGTACCCAAAGCATGTTCTCCACGCTTTCTGAGAACACTTTTTTAAATTCAATCACTTAACGAAAATTAGACTGGAGAGCGGTTCGGGTGCACCACTTAAAGGTACCAGGTCCTGTTTGTCTGGGCGGCCTTAAAACCTCAGCCGATAGTTTTTTTCACTCCTATATCCAAAAATCCCAAGTTTTTTACAAGACTTTATCCGCCACTCTCTTCGCGTTTGGAAAAATCTTTTTCAACCATGACATGCAAAATTCTGTAACCAGCGGCTGGGGCATTAAGCTCAAAGGAGTGAATTTTTCTTTTGACCCAATATTTCGTGTCGATAAGTCGAATGTTGAGACTTAAATATGAAAAGACTATTTTAAATTTACTTTTCGATACCGCGCTTGTTGACACAACGAAACGCACAACCACTGCTGACGAGAGCTCCGTAGTCGATGACACCGGTATTGCCATTGAAGACGTAGCCAGAGCTATCAGCATTCGGAATAAACGATATCGACCAAAACCAATAACCGGAGAGACCGGGAAGTAAATCTGTTTTTCCATCGGCTTGATATGGACTGTAACCTTGGGCTGTCCCGTAACCCAAATATTTTGCCAATTGCACAAATTCTTCATATGTTGGCAGACGAGCATTACCAGCATTACAATATTTATTAGCATCACGCTGACTCATGTGATTGATCTTACCGTTAGCAGTAACAATACTTCCCCAAATAAGACCCGAAGGATCGCGATAGGCCTCACCCAAGGCAATATTCGAAGTATCTAATGTAAATATCACCCCGTCTCGAGTAGTTCTGTGATTGCTATTCTGTGAAGATTCACGAACCCCTGAAGAAACCGCAGGTGAAGTACCCATAAAAGTCAGCACGAGAATACTCAATATTAATTTAATTAGTCTTGTGTCCGACATAAGTCCTCCTTGTTTAATTATCGCAATTTCGAAGCCAGTACGCTTACTTTCTTGTCATTCTTCATCAAATTTCAGTGGTTTATAAAAGTCACTACCTATTGAAAAGTATCTTCACTCCATTAGCATCGGGAACATAAGTGCATTTCTCAGATAAGGGGCCGCTGCACAGATCACGGAGATACCAAACATCCCAAAAGGCATAGTCATATGCTCCAACCATAGTACCTTTGTAATATAAGGAATGAATATTGACGTCGAGGTAACCGTAAGCGGAGGTAGAGGAGGAAGAAGAGGAAGGAGTAAGATCCAGAAACAGAGCTCCCGGGGGAACTGACACTGCTAGAGATTCAAATTCTCCCTTTTTGTGGTCGTAGCTTTGGCGAGATGGAACCGAAGCTTCTACAATTTTTCCATCAACATCAATTGCGTGGCATCCACTTGTGATCCCAACAACATAATTAGATTTTTGGTTTACATTGCGTACACCTTCAAAAACTAAAGCATCTTTTTTTGGCCAAATCATAACTCTTTTATTTGCACCTTGTCTGACAAAGGCTGCACATACCACGTTATTAACGGCCCAACTACTTCTTTCTGACACATTTAAATCATCACGTTGAAACGGAAGTATTTTTCGAATTGAAGGATGTAGAAAATCAACTACCGCCAACGGATCAGTTATTATTATTTTAGGAACAGCCTCGCTTAACTGCTTAACAACTAACTTTTCAGTTGGTTCAAGATACTTAGATATTTCACGTGAAATTTCGTATTTAGATTCGTCACATTGGGGATTTTCAAGATTTGCAATACCAGAGTACTCATGATGCACTAATCGATACTGTCTAGCTGTTGTCATGGTCGACGTATCTAAAAAGGCATTGTAATCACAAGTAATAGTATTTTTTTTTAATTTTTGATTTGAACTACGTTCAAATTTACAAACCTTCGGGCTACCACAAAACTTAATTGGGAGTTCATGTTTAGCTTCTTCATCTGTTGGCTTTATACATTTGACTTTGGTATTTTCAAAAGCGTCTAAAAGAGTTGAAGCATATGTTTGTGCATCAATGCCCGGTGGCAATTTAAAACCTTGAGTAGGACCACCTTTTCGTATCCAAGATCTGATGTCATCTCTGATTTCACTAAACCTATCTTCACAAGGATCACCACCACCACCATCACTGCCGCCTAATGCTGACGCAAAAAGAGGTGCAACTGTCAAAAGACTCGCCATTAATATTTGTTTAAAACGGGTTACTGTTTCCATAAAATCTCCTTAATTGTTAAATGCAATTCAATTTCCAACATTTCATTTGCAAAAAAATTCTCTCTTCAAATCAAACTCATCGTTTCTGCAGTGTAAAAAACCTTTACACCTTCGCAATTCTGCTTCATTTCACCAAGATCTCGCCTGAAATCAGACAAGTTTTCAAAGGTGACTGATCGCTTTCTTTACATGAATCATTGCAGCTTCTAGAGCCAATAATCCTTTAGCTAACTCTTCATTTGAAATCTGCTTTTGACCTAACAGGTTTGAAACAGATGTTGAGTGAAGTCCGGCAAGATTCACCAATTGGTCCACCGGAATTTTTCTTCCCAGTTCCCACTCTTTATAAGTTGAAGCTGGAACACCAAGGCTTCGGGCCGTAGTAGCTAGAGACCATGATTTTTGAACTCGGAGTTGTTTTAGTTTCACTGCCAGTTTCATATTTTAGCCTTTCGATGAAGCCACAATAATCTGCTGCGTTATTTTAAAACATACTTTTTTAGTAAAATAGTAAGTATATACCATTACTTTTAGTGAAGTTTATATGTAAATAGCCGATAATACTTATATTTGAGGTATGAGTATGATTTTAAATTATTCCCATTATCGTGATTTTTTAAAGCACTATATCAGTCAACTTCCTAAAAAAGGTCGCGGGGAAATCTCTAAAATTGCTCAAGCCCTTTCTGTGAGCCCAACATTGATCAGCCAAGTTCTTACTGGTGATAAACAATTATCACCAGAACAATGTTTCAAACTTTCAGAATATCTTGGCCTTTCCCCGCTCGAAGCGGATTATTTCTTAATTCTTCTTCAAGAAGATCGAGCCGGAACCAAAGAGCTTAAAGAGTATTACCAAAGAAAAGCTGCAGCACTTAAAGTTGAAGGTTTGAAAATTTCAAATCGAGTGATAGCTAAAAAAAATCTATCTGAAGAAGAAAAATCTATTTTTTATTCAAGCGCGCTGTTTTCTGCCATTCGTCTTTACACTTCCACTTTAGATGACGGAAAAAATTTGGATGAGATCAGCACTCGGTTTGACCTGTCGCGGTCAAAGGCCACAAACTTTCTGCAGTTTTTAACAGAGAGCGGTTTGGTAATCGAAGGAAATGGAAAATATAAAATGGGACCTCAATCTACTCATCTCGAAAGCACTTCTAGGCATCTTCATAAACACCATTCGAATTGGAGGCTTCGTTCGACTCAGTATTCAGAAAATCTGACTGAAATGGAATTGATGTACACAGCTCCAGTTTCAATATCTAAAAAAGATTTTGAAATCTTAAGGGAAGAAATGGTAGACTTCATAAAAAAATTTCTAAAACGTGTTCATTCCTCGCCAGCCGAAGAGATCGCTTGTTTCAATTTGGACTGGGTTTGGATTAGAAAATAATCCCAAAAGCACATCCTGAGAGTCGATAACACACAGACTTTTGAAGCCCATAGGTTAATTAAAATGAGCTAAAGCCTAAAATGCCTTTTAAAGCGACCTATTTGAAGCTAGGCCGGAAGTTACACCACAAGCCAGTGCTCTATAATTTACAAGTGGTCGCCAAAATCATTCCTTTATTATCCAAATAAACGCAGCAACAAATTAAATGCTTTTACACTGAAGCATTTGGAGCGAAAGTTTTGAGCGCTAGATTTCATGGAGCAATTGTCACTAATTCAAATTTAAAATACAATTACTTGCCACCAAGGAAGCTCCCAGGAATTAGTTGTGTAGACGCGAGGTCCCGTTCGACAAGAGGACATCAAATGAACTACATTTTGATCCAACTCAGATTTACATTCACAATATGCTACTGTTGACCCATCTTGTGTTGATCCTGTATAGCCTCTGCACTGACCGGTGTTATTTGTTCCTAAAACGCCATCACCCAAGTCGGCATAAGCATATTCGAAATTGCTTCCGGCAGGGCATTGAACTCTCTTGTTACATGAGCCCGCGTAAGACTGAACGGATATAACCAAAATTGTTAAAACAAGGCTTAAAAGTTTCATAAAAATCTCCTATAGCGCCCCTCTTCTCGAAGGGGTAATTGTGAAGTTTCTCTAGTTAAGGTTAAAAGCAGGTGATCGTTGCAACTGGAACGCCACGTGAACTACGTACAGTCTTATGAACATCAAGATTGGAAGCAAAACAAAGACCCGGAGAGCTGATGAGCCGAATTATTCATGGGATTCTGTACTGTATCCTGGATACTGGGCCCAGTTTCCGGGATACCGGAGTGGGAACGGGGCAGGGGGAGGCCACAAGTCTAGACTGAGTGAAATTTGCAGCCGAATTAGACCAAATTAAGTAAGATAGGTTCATGCAAGTAAGAACCATGGCCAATTGGATACGACAGAGTCTTGAGCAACCCCGTATGGTTTTTGTGAGCTGTCTTTTTTTAGTTTTCTCTAGCCTATTGCTCAATGGAAGTTTTTGGAAATTGTGGAATTTACATCGTGATAAAGAGCGTAAACACCGGGAAATTTTAGTTACCATTAAAGAAACCCAAACATTAAAAATGCAGCTTTTACAGGCCAAAGATCCAGACTATATGGAACATCAGGCTAAGGATCGGCTTGATTTTGCTGGGGAAAATGACTTGGTATTCGTTTTTCCTGCCCAGTGAGTAGAGCTGCCTAGACTAGTCAATATTTTCAAATCCCCAAAATCCATTTAAAACAGAACTTTTTTGAGGTAAATTGATTTATTATGAGTGACGCCACTTCAAAAGAGACAGCTGTGCAAATTTGGAACAAAGAAACGATACGAGTTTTACGTTGTCGCTTAGGTTGGAGTCAGTCAGATTTAGCTCGCCGCTTACAGTGCCCTTCTCATTTTATTGAAGATATAGAAACCGGATCGATTTCGCCCAGCGAAGAGTACTGCCAAATTTTAGAGCTTATTTCGCACATGGCTGAGGAATGCTGCGATCAGGTGCAAAATACCGCACGTGCAGAAAAAATATTAGATCAAGATTCACTCGGACAGATTCATAGTGATAGTCTTCCGAACAATGAAAAAAATATTCCTCGTTGATGTCAGCTCGCTCTTTTTTAGAGCCTATTATGCAATTCGACCTTTAAGTTCGCCTTCAGGTTTGCCGGTGAATGCCATTTATGGTTTTTTATCCATGTTAATTAAATTATTGAAGGCTGAAAAACCTGAATACATCGCTTTTTGTTATGACCGAAAAGAGCCTTCATTTCGTAAAGATTTGTATGAAGATTACAAAGCGAATCGTACGGAAATGCCCGAAGACTTGGGAAAACAGATTCCTTATATTAAAAAGTTAGCCGACGTATTGGGAATTCCTTCATTTGAAGTTCCCAATTATGAGGCTGATGATTTGATCGGGACCTTAACGGAAATTTCTTTAAAAAAACAATTCGAAGTGGTTGTTGTCAGTGGTGATAAAGATTTTGGCCAGATCGTTAAGCCTCATGTGATTTTATGGGACACAATGAAAGACACTCGGATCGATGTTTTGGGTGTTAAAGAAAAATGGGGAATAGAGCCAGCAAAGTTTATCGATTACTTAGCTTTGGTTGGCGACAGCTCTGATAATATTCCTGGCGTCGAAGGCATCGGGCCCAAGGGAGCACAAAAAATTCTTGATCAATTTAATTCTGTCGAGGATTTGTACGAGCGGATTAATGAAATTGAAAGTGTAAAACTTAAAGAAAAACTTTTGAAATCAAAAGACATGGCTTTTCTATCAAAAAAACTAGTGACCATCGCTATGAATGTTCCTATGTCTGATGATATGGCGACTTACCGTCGTGGTGCGATGAAAGAAAATGAACTGCGCGAACTTTTGCGCGAACTTAACTTTAAAACTTTTGAAAAAACATTGCTGGCGGCAGAAGAGCCTGCAGTGGTTAGGTTAGATGAAAATAAATCCGCTGATGGCGGGCTCTCTTCGGAGATCGTAAACACGAATTCATCATATAAAATTTTATCTGGTGAATTGTCCGAGATGTATTTGCGATTGGATTTAAACTTACCTTTATGGAGTCATTTGAGCACCCGGGGAGTATTCTTTTCTCAGAATGATTGGATCTTCCACTGTTTATCGGTGGATGACTCGAGCTTGAGTAATGAAAAGCTGACTCAAATTCAATGGGCCGGTTTTGATTTGAAAAAAACATGGGGCCATTTGCATTGCCCGATCGATTCGACCGGAAAGGTGCATTGGGATTCTATGTTAGCTGCCTATATTCTTAAAGCCGGTGATACTTCTCACTTTGAAGCGGTTGTTAAAGATGTTTTACATTGTGAAGTATCGGATTTATCTCAGATGTCCGAAATATTTGAAATTCATAAAAATTTACAGCTCGCTTTGAAAGAAAAAATTCAGTGGCCAAACGGACTGCAAATTGTCGAAACAATGGATTTTCCCTTGGCTCAGATTCTTTACAAGATGGAACGCCGTGGAGTTCGTTTGGATTTGGATTATTTGCAAAAATTTTCTTTGGAATTAGAAAAAGAAATTCGCATTCTTGAAAAAGAGATCCATCAGGTGGCTGGTGAAGTTTTTAATATTGCCAGCCCGAAACAATTGGGCGTAATTCTTTTTCAAAAACTTGGGCTTGAAGCAATTAAAAAGACAAAAACTGGTTTTTCAACGGATACAGATGTGTTAGAAAAGTTAAACCATCCTATTGCGCTATTAGTTTTACAATACCGTGAATTTGCGAAACTAAAATCCACTTATGTGGATGCTCTACCTGCGTTGATGAATACAGAAACTCATCGAGTGCACACGCATTTTAATCAAGCACTGACCTCGACAGGGCGCCTTTCAAGCACCAATCCGAATTTGCAAAATATTCCGATTCGAACATTGCAAGGACAACGAGTGCGAAAAGCTTTTATCGCTAAAAAAGATCAAGTTTTGTTATCATTAGATTATTCGCAAATTGAACTTCGTATTTTAGCGCATATTTCAGATGATAAAAACATGAAGAAAGCTTTTATCGATGATCTAGATATTCACACGGCCACGGCGGCTGAAATTTATTCTTTGCCCTTAAGTGCCGTTACAGCGGATTTGCGCCGAGCCGCGAAGGCCGTGAATTTTGGTATTGCTTATGGGCAAGGGGCTTTTGGGCTTGCCGAAAATTTGGGAATTTCCAGAACTGAATCGCAGGAGATTATCAAACGCTATTTCGAAAAATTTCCCGGGGTCAAAGAGTACATGGATTCTATGGTTAAATTTGCTTATGAAAAAGGTTACGTCGAAACCTTAATGGGACGCCGACGTTATTTGCCGGAGTTACAAGCTAAAAATGGTGCCATCAAAAAATTTGGTGAACGTGCAGCGATTAATGCTCCAATACAAGGTACCGCCAGTGATCTGGTTAAGAATGCAATGATAACGATTGATAAGAGCATTAAAATACCGATGCTTTTACAAGTGCACGATGAGTTGATTTTTGAGGCTAGTCAAAATGAGGTTGAAGCTGAGCAGCCAATGATAAAAAAAATTATGGAAAATGCAGCGGTCCTATCAGTGCCTTTAAAAGTGAACGCTTCATTCGGTCAAAATTGGGATGAAGCTCATTAGGACGCACTTTAGTACTAATCTAAAGTGCGTTGAATCGATTTAAAGTGTATCAACAAGTGCAACGACAATGCGTGCACTTTTAATAACTGGCCTAAATAAACACTTCACTGGATTTGAAACAATTTGCTGAGAAGGATTAATAGAGAATTGAAGAGAATATATTTCTCCAGCCTTTAAAGATACTTCTGAATCTAAATGCACTTTTAAGCCTGCAGTTTGACCACTCGGTGTTTTCAAATCATACGCCATGGTGTTGTTATCCAAAACCTTATTGCCGTCAGCTTTAAGAACCATAAATAAGTCTTTCACTCGAAGAACTTCTTTTGTCGCTTTGATAGTGACATGTAACTTATTCATAGAAATCGAAGCGTCGATTTCGTCAAGAGCGATAGCATCGCCTAATTTTGAACCACCTGAGCCAACACGAATGGATTCGATTTTTAATAATATGTCAGCGATACTAATTCGAGCACATGCTCCTTTGCCTTTAGAATCATCAGATGGCTCCAAGCCATCATCATTATGAGGAGGCATTATATTGTCATTAGCGTCGGGATTTATTATCATTGTTTCAGTCGAGGTTTTGGCAAGTGGAGCGGACCCAGGCTCGATGTCTACGGATCCTTGTTGCCCACAGTTCTGAAAGGCCAGACTTATTACTAATGCAGATAGAGAGCAAAGGACGACCGCTTTAAGCTGTTTCATAGTTTCCACCTTGTTTGTTGAAACCAGTATAATTCAGTCTTTGGGTGAACTCAAATTTGATGGTTTGATTCTTATTTTGAAACGCAAAGAGAGTCATTTTTGTAGAACTTTCGTTCACTCAATAGGTGCAATGTCCAAAAATAGATCACTCGGTTTCCCAACCCACCACGCGGCCGCCTTCAAAATAGACATAGCGACGTTCCTGTTTGAACCCGTCGTTAGTAGAAATATGGCGCGTGTATTTCCATCTCTCGTTTTTAAATGTAGGGCTTCCTGAGGATTCTACGGACTGGGGCTCTCCCCAAGATTTTTTAACAAAGTCCATCGGCATACCAATGGCAATATCCTGTGAATCAATCAACTCTTTGTATTCTTGAGATGGGATCTGTGCCCTTTGCCAAATTTTTTTCTGATTGAGCCAATCTTGACGGTTTTCTATGCCGGAAATGCTCAGAAACTCTATCTTTTCTGTTTCTGTTCTTAACCAAGGAAGAACCTTAGCATATTGTTCTCGTTCTTTTTTCGAATCTAATTTTCTTTCAAGATTACGGATTCGGTTTTCTGATACAGCGTCGGGCTGTTCATTGCTGAATCTTTCGCCAACCTTATAAACTCTTTTATAATTGGGGCCGCTTGACTCCGCATAGCCGCTCGTCGAAGAACGATGCAGGGAAGTGCAAGAAGTTGTTATTAAGCTAAATAAAATAGGAAAATAGGGGATTTTCAAGGTCGCCTCCACATTCTAAGAGTAACAGGACTTACCCGCTTTGAAATTATTCTTGCGACTTTACCGTGAACATTCTTACAATAGTCCGTAGGAGAACAATTTGGCTGATGATGATTCAACTCAGACTAAAGTCGATAAACCTGGACAAAATGCTCAGGATGAGGAGTCCAATCAAGAAGAGTTAATTTCTGTAGAGGATCTTGATAAAATTATTCAAGAAAGTGACCCCGAGTTTAATCAGAGTTTATTGCAAGTGATGTCTGTTCTTCCTTCAACTGGACAAAATATTGATTTATTGGATTTGGATCAAATTTTAAAAGAAGAAGAATCCCCATCCATTCGAGCTCGGTGGAATCGTTTTCAGCGACGGATTTATGCGATCATCTCTATAGCAGTTGCAACGATCAAATCTTTTTTACAAAAAGGTTGGAAAGCCGGTTTCCTTTCTTTTTTAAAAATGATCAAAGAAGCATTCACGAAGCTGAACAAATCGATTGCAAATACTCAAACCAAATATAAATACTTAAGTGTTCAGAAGAAATTAGTAATTGTTGGAATGACTTTTCTTTCGATATTTGTAGTTTTATTTATTCGCCGTTCATTAACGGTTGGCGTGATTCCCAAAGGCAATCAGCTTTTTGTAAATTCCATGGAAGAGTGGGCTAAAGAGGTCTCTACTTATCCACAAGATGAAATCCGAGAGGATTTTTATGATTCCCCACGGGTTAAACAAAATATTATGTCATTGCGACGAGCCGTCGTTAACCTAAGACGTTCTGAAACATCCGGACCAAATCCCATGGCTTTTTTTGAATTCTTTGCAGAAGGCAATTCATCAGATGTGGTGATTGAGCTTAAAGACCGCGAATATGAAGTTATTGATCATGTTCAACGAGCAATGGAAGAAATGACGTTTAACGACCTGGATACAATAGCAGGCAAACAGCTTCTCTTAGAAAAAATCAGAAAAGAGCTGAACTCTTTTCTGACCAAAGGAAAAGTAAAAAAAGTTTACATCAAACAAGCCATCGTTAAGCCTTGAAACTTTCAACCTCAATATTGTAATCCTTTAACCGATCATGAAGTGTGCTTTTGGGCATGCCAAGATCTAAAGCTGTTCTTCGTTGATTTCCACGATTGGCGGCAAGTCGTTTGATGATCATTTGCCTTTCAATTTCTTTGATTACTGGCAAGGTGGGTGAATTTTCTTCCGCAGATTCATTCGTGAAATTATCATTTGTATTTTCGATCATTGTTTTATCAATAAGATTTTCAACTTTGATTTCATCCACAGATTCTTTTGAAAAAAGGGCCGAGGCTCTGGCGACAAGATTTTTTAGTTCCCGAATATTTCCTGGCCAGGTGTGATTCTTGAGCCTTTGAATGGCATTATGTGAAAATCGTACGCGGTAAAGTTTGGCAAATTGATAAAAAAGATCGTCAAAATCTTCCATGCGATCTTTCAAGGCCGGCGGAGTAACCGTAACTACATTTAACCTAAAATAAAGATCAGCTCGAAATTGGTTTCGTTGGATTTTTTCACATAAATTCTGATGAGTGGCGGCGACAATCCGCACGTCCGTTTTGACGACTCGATCGCTACCGACAGGTCGGATTTCATTGTTTTCTAAAGCGCGCAAAAGTTTAGCCTGCAAGCCATAAGTTAAATCACCAATTTCATCTAAGAATAAGGTCCCCCCACGAGCCGCTTCAAAGGCGCCTTTGCGATCATTAATAGCGCCAGTAAAACTTCCTTTGACGTGACCAAAAAGTTCACTTTCAACTAAGGTTTCTGTTAAAGCACTGCAGTTAACGCTGACTAAAGGTCCCGCATTACGGTGAGAACATTCATGAAGTTTTTGGGCAATGACATCTTTTCCTGTGCCTGAAGGACCTAGAAGTAAAATGGGAAAATCGGTTTGAGCGACTTTAACTAAGCGTTGCAGAGTTTCATTCCAGCTAGAGTTTCGACTATTGAGATCGAAACTTTTTTCACTTGCTGATTCTAAACAAAAGAAAAGTTCTTGTTGACCAAGCCGAATCAAATCCCCGTCCTTGAGTTCAGTTTCATTCACCATGAGATCATTGACATAGGACCCCTGAAGGCTACGAAGGTCTTTAAGAAAAAACTTATCACCTCGTTTTTCAATACGGGCATGGCGTTCGGAAATCGAGTCGTCCGCTAGGCAAATTTGACATTCTGAGTCTCTGCCCAGGTTGATAAACTCACCAAGTGGGAAGCTCAAACCGGGGGTTTGCACAGATTTTAAGAAGGCCTTCATCATTATTCTCCTTGTAGGTTGATTGTATGTCCGTAACCAGACACGGATCCGGGTTTGTTCAATTTTTTGGCCGTATTTTCATATTCTTCAGCTTGAATTCAGTCGATTAGACCTTGCTGGGTCTAGGCTTAAAGATTTTGATCCAAGATTTGAGAAAGCCTTAATTCTGTTGTAGGTTGGGGCATGTCCCGATTTGTTCAATATCTAAAAAGCGCGGTCTTCCCACAGGATTACCCACCATCGTCCTTGCCTGAAATAGCAATCGCTGGTCGCAGCAACGCTGGGAAGTCTTCTTTTATTAACACCTGGGCAGGGTCAAAAATCGCTTTGGTCAGTCAAACGCCTGGAAAAACTCGATTACTGAATTTTTTTAATATCGAAAATAAATATTTAATGGTCGATACACCGGGATATGGATTTGCGGCGCGATCAGGGGCTGAAGTTCACGACTGGCAGCAGATGATTGAAAACTATTTATTGAATCGCGACAATTTAAAAGGCCTTGTTTTGATTATGGATGTTCGTCGCAATTGGAGCCAAGAAGAAGAGCTCCTGAAAAATTTTTGTAACAATCAAGATTTGGGATTTTATGTTGTCCTAACGAAGATCGATAAAATTTCAAAAAATGAACAGCAAAAATATTTAAAAGAAAAACAAAAAAACTCGGGACTTTCTGAAGTGAGACTGTGTTCCTCTCTTAAAAAAATTGGGATTAAAGAAATCGAAGAAGAAATTTTTGAATCCTGGTTAAAAGAATTTGTACCGAAGGATTCAGCGCAAAGAGAAAAAATGGCAAAGAAAGAAAATCAAGAGCGAGAGAATATAAAACAAGAAATTATCGCGAAAAGAAAAGAAAAAAAGAAATGGGATCCACGCAAAAAAAAATCATAGGAGTCATTCCTGCTCGTCGCGGGGCCACTCGGTTTCCCAATAAACCTTTGGCACTCATTCAAGGTAAACCCATGATTCAATGGGTGATCGAAGGCTCGCTCAAAAGTAAAAGTTTAAGTTCCGTTTATGTTGCAACAGATGATCAAGAAATTTTTCAGGTGAGTGAAAAAGCAGGAGCAAAGGCGATCATGACTCCTGCAGAGTTGACTTCAGGAACGGACCGCATTTTCCACGCCACCAAAGATTTAAATTTTGATGTGGCTATTAATATTCAAGGGGATGAACCTTTGATTCAAGCTATGGATATTGATGCCTTGGCTGAAATTTACTTAAAAGGCGATACCCCTGAAATGGCCACTTTGGCTCATCAAATTTCTGAAAGTGAAATGGCGTCGCCAAATACGGTAAAAGTAATTTTGAATAAGGCCGGAGACGCACTTTACTTCAGTCGATTTCCCATTCCCCACTCTCGACATGACGCGAAATCGCTTGAAGGGGGTCCGGTTTGCTTAAAACACATCGGAATTTATGCTTATACGAAAAAATTCTTGAAAAGCTTTTGTGAGGCAGAGCCAGCCTTGATAGAAAAGGCAGAGGCCCTCGAACAATTGCGGGCTTTGTATTTAGGTGCACGAATTCGAGTTTTACAGATACAAAATCAAACTTGGGCAATTGATACTCCACAGGATTTGATTCGACTCGAAGAATGGTTAGCAAGGAAGAAGTCATGAAAAAAATAAAAAGAAAAGTCTCGACTCAAAAATCCGTTAAAAACCCGATGAAACAAAAATTTATTTTTGTTACGGGTGGCGTGGTTTCATCCATCGGCAAGGGCCTAACTGCAGCAAGTCTTGGAGCTTTGCTTGAAGCGCGCGGAATTAAAGTCACGATCATGAAGTTTGATCCTTATTTAAATGTCGATCCGGGGACAATGTCGCCTTTTCAGCATGGCGAAGTGTATGTCACGGAAGATGGCGCAGAAACGGATTTAGATCTTGGCCACTATGAAAGATTCACATCTGCAATTATGACTCGTTCGAACAGTGTATCTACTGGGCAAATTTATGACACTGTCATTGGCCGGGAAAGAAAAGGGGACTATCTTGGCGGTACAGTGCAGGTTATTCCCCATATCACTGATGAAATTAAAGCGCGAACTTTTGAAGCAGCTCAAGGTAGTGAAGTGATTATTGTGGAAATTGGTGGAACGGTTGGTGATATTGAAGGTCAACCTTTTCTTGAGGCCATTCGTCAAATGCGAGACGAAGTGGGCATGGGAAATTCCGTTTTAGTTCATGTCACATATGTGCCTTATATTGCAGCGGCAGGAGAACTAAAAAGTAAACCCACTCAGCATTCTGTTAAAGAACTACGAATGTTAGGTCTTCAGCCTGATTTTCTGGTGTGCCGAAGTGAAAAACATCTTGATGAATCATTGAAGAAAAAAATCGCTTTGTTTTGTTCTGTTAAACCTGAACACGTTATCGGAGCTCAGGATTCTTCAACAATTTATGAAGTGCCAATGGCTTTGCACAAAGAAAAATTGGATGAGCTTATTGCTGCACATCTTAATTTAGAGGGTGAAACTCCGGATCTGCGAGGTTGGATCAAAACTGTGAAAACGATTAAAAATCCAGCACGGAGTGTGCGAATCGGTGTGGTGGGAAAATACGTCGATTTGAAAGAGTCCTATAAGTCTTTACATGAAGCGATCGTTCACGGAGGATTGGCCAACGATTGTAAAGTTGAAGTGGTTTACGTCGATTCAGAAAAATTAAATGATAAAATTATTTCTCAAGCTTTAGGCGATGTGCAGGGAATACTCGTTCCCGGAGGATTCGGCACTCGTGGCGTGGAAGGAAAAATTTCCGCCATTAAGTATGCTCGTGAAAAACAAATTCCATTTTTTGGAATTTGTTTTGGTATGCAACTCGCAGCTATTGAGTTCGCACGCAATGTGTGTGGCATCAAGGATGCAACTTCCCGCGAATTTATCGGTGAAAATGCACGAGGTAATCTTGTTATTGATTTTATGTTTGAGCAAAAATCCCAAACTCAAAAGGGCGGGACAATGAGATTGGGCTCATTTCCTTGCGACTTAAAGCCGGGCACCAAGACTCATCAGATTTACCGTGAAAATCGCATTCAAGAAAGACATCGTCATCGTTATGAATTTAATAATAAGTTCAAAGATCTTTTTTTGAAACGGGGACTTGTGGCGGCGGGCTTATGCAAAGAAAGAAATTTAGTGGAAATTATCGAGTTGCCCGATCATCCTTGGTTTATCGGAGTTCAATTTCATCCGGAATTTAAATCGAAACCATTGGCTCCGCACCCCTTGTTCACTCAGTTTGTAAAAGCTTCGTTGCAAAGAAAAAGTGCATTTGAGCTGCTTCCAAAAAATAAAGTAGAAAAAATTTCCCGTGACACAATTAAGAAAGAATCGCGTAAGTCGATTTTGGTGTAAAGCATGAGCGGAAGAATTATTGAACAAGCCCAAATAGTTTTCGACGTCGAAGCGCAGGCGATACTTTCTTTAAAAAATAAAATCGGTGATTCTTTTATTAAATCCGTTGATCTAATAAAAAACCTTAAGGGAAAACTGGTCATTACGGGTATCGGTAAGTCTGGACAGATCGCTCGGAAGTTAGCGAGCACATTTTCTTCAACTGGAACTCCCTCGGTCTATTTACATCCTTCAGAAAGTGCGCATGGCGATTTGGGATTGATTGGGCCAGATGATGTGGTGTTAGCAATTTCCTATGGGGGCGAAGCTGCCGAATTACTGCATATTATTAATTTTATGGCGCGAAGAAATTTGCCTCTAATTGCCATGACTGGAAATTTAAAAAGTTCATTGGCTAAAGCAGCGGCTTTGGTCCTTGATGTGAATGTGCCAAAAGAAGCTTGTCCCTTAGGTCTTGCACCCACGGCCAGCACAACGGCGACATTGGCAATGGGTGATGCCTTAGCGATGACGGTGCTTGCGGAAAAAGGATTTAGTATTGAAGATTTTGCAGAATTTCATCCCGGTGGCAGCTTAGGATTTCGTTTGCTTACGCGTGTGAAAGAGATCATGCACAGTGGGGAATCTATGCCTTTGGTGACACCTCAGACGGCGGTGAAAGAAGTTTTCTCGATCATGACTCATAAAGATGTGCGTGGTTCGGCAGGCGTGATCGATGCGAATGGTGAGTTGATTGGTGTGATTACGGATGGTGATATTCGTCGGCGTTTAGAAAAAAATCTCAATCCACTGGATGGCACAGCCAAAGATTTGATGAATGCTCATCCCCGCACCATTGATTGCAATGAGCTTGCCGAAAAAGCTTTATTCATGATGGAGCAATTTCGTATTCAAATGTTATTTGTGTTAGATAAATCCGCGGCAGTTCCCAAAAGACCAGTAGGAATTCTGATCTTTCAGGATTTGATTAAAGCGCGAGTGAAATAATATTCACTTAGTTCTTAACAAACTTATTTACTTTTAAAAATCATAACTAAGTTGCCCGGTCTTAATGTGCTTGAGTACGTGCAAGTGAAATTATATTTGGTCTCATATAAACGAAAATTTTGACAGGTTAACGACAAGGTCACTGTACTGCCATTCGAAGCGGTGAAGTCGGCGCGGGCCAATAGAGTTCCATTCGTTGTATCCCAAGTTGCAACTGGAAAGCCTGGTCCTGGGACACCTTCAGCAATCAAAAATGAAATCTGCAATAAGCTTTCTGATGAAGGATACAAAAGATAATAAATTTCAGTGAATTTATCCAGAGGAGGCCTGGTGATAAATAAAGTTACTGGAGTGTCGCCGGATGTTAAACCACTAGCAGTTCCTAAATAAGTTTTTAAGATCGGAGTGCGGTTTGATGTTACGTCAGGCTTTTTTGCTAAGGAGAGCTTTTGCAGTGATGGGCCATTTAATACGAGATTAAATGTTCCACCATAACTACTATAACCAGAAGCATACATGGAGCCAGACATTACAGATCCAGAAATAGTTCCGTTGATAGTGACTCTTTCGATGGTGGGTTTTCCAGTAGCGGTTCCACTAGTCACTTCAATGGGGATATCCGTATGAAATTCCGAACTCGAATCATAAAAGCTATTTTGTCCAACAATTGAAACTCTATAGGCGCCTTGAAATTCAACTTCCGCAACAAGGATAGGTTGAACCGAAGCTTTTCCACCATCATTCATTGGACTATCATTTGTTTGAGTTGTCGCTGTTAAGGTGATTTTCAGTGCACCTAAATTTATATTTGGATCTTGTTTTGAAGCCAGGTAGCCCGTGTATGATCCTTCAACGGTTTTTAGCACAGCCAGATCGGCATGTAATTTTTCAGTTTTGTAATCATCAACATCCTTATCTTTATTGCAAGCACTGAGCGTGAAAATCAGCAAAGATAAGAGAGATATTTGTTTGAAGGTCGATGACATCATTTTCATAAAAGATCTCCTAAAATATTAATACCAACCAACTTTTGTTCCGATGGCAACACCAGTTCCAGTTAAAGAATCACTTTGTAGGTCTTGAGTTTTATCAATTGCAATGTTGACTGCCATATCTTCAATGCCTATCCATTGTGCGACCGGCTTTATATTAAAACTTAATCCTGCCGAAGCCTGAGCCGACCATTCGACTTCGCTGACGCCACTATTAAATTCGGACCGCGCGCTCTGAACCCATATCGGTGATAGTGAAAGAACGGCGTAAGGTTTTATCACCGATAACAAGGTTTTGTTTGGCTCATAAGCCATTCCGACTAATGCCTGATAAAGATTTGTTTTTTGAGAAACCTCAATGCCGGTAGTGCCAACATTTATATAACCTGTGCGTTCGAGTTGGAGATAGGAAATGCCCACGTGGGACGAGAAAATTCCCAAGCTATTTGTTTTCAGCGGTGTATTGTAGCTCAATGAAATTTTAGGACCTTCAATTTTGCTAAAACTAGATGTCATAGGCAACTGACTGACTTGAGAAAACTGGTCAGGCTGCCAAGTCGAAGCGCTAATTTCAAAATATTTTGGTGTTAAATCCATTGTGCGTTCAGATTCTGGTAACGATAAATTACTTCGCGGTACATCGAGTATCAAGTCTTCTTCGGCATGAGCGGCGCTAATGAAAACTAAGGATAAAAAAATCATTACTAAGTTTTTCATGGGTTTCTTCTTTCTAAGAGTGCGGTCAATCGATTGAGATCCTGTCCCGACGAAACAAAATAGGTAGTTAGTGCAGTAATGTAATCAAATTTTTTCTTGTTTAAAGTTTGTTCGGCCGTGACGTAATCCTTTTGCACTGTCAAAAGATGTAAGAAATCAATCATTGCATACTTATAATTTTTTTTAGCTTCATTAAGTGAATCAATTGATAATTTTAAAGCGTCAGTTCCTGAGCTAATAGAATTATGCGCGGTCTCTAAATTTTTCCGGCTTGTTAGCTGTTGGTACCTCACCGAACTTTCGTCATATTTTTTATTAAGTTCAAGTTGAATTCGCTGTGAGGAAAGTTGTTTTTGTTGATAGATCGAAGTGAAGCCCGAGAAAATAGGAATAGTAAGTTGAATTCCTAGATACCAGCTGTTGTACAATGGATCAAATAAAGTGTCTTTTTTATAAGTAGTAAAGTTATACTCACCAACCAAAGACAAGTAGGGAAGATTTTGACCGTAAGCAATTCGTTTTGAATCCTCGATCTGATTTAAAACAAGTTCAGTTTTTTCAAGCTCAAATATTCTATATTTTTTTAAATCAATAGCACGATCAATATCTTCGATATTTGGAACATCCAAACTTGAATTGATGCGAATGGATTGTTCATTGGGATCACCCATCAGAAACGCTAAATTAGCTATAGAAATTTGCAGCTTAGTTTTTGCCTCGTCAATAGTTGATTCCAGTAGTGCTAATTGAGTTTTTATTTGTAAAACATCAAGCACTTGTCCGCGCCCAATTCGGGCCCGTTGTTCGGCGACTTTCAAAGATTCTTTAGTTAAACGTTGCTGGTGCAACAAAGTTTCAACATCTTTTGAATTTAACACAATCTGATAGTATCCAGTAATAACGGCACTCATCAGATTGCGTGAGCCGATATCCGCATCCAGCTTCCCGAGCTCAACATTTTTTTGAGCCGAACTTAGGGCAGCGAAAGCGCCAATTTTGAATATGGTTTGAGTCAACTTAACGCTGGTGGTGTACTGGTTATAACTATTGCCATCAAAGTTAGCAGAGCCATTACCAACTGAATCTTTTTTCTGGTATGCGGTTGTAACAGATTCGATGGTTGGATACAGAATCGAGTTCGTGGCTGACGAGTTCAATTCAATTTGACGAACTTTCTCGCGCAGACTTTGTAACGAAGGATTGTTGGTCAGAACAGCATCAACTGCTTTTTTTAAACTTAAATTGACGGGCGGTGGCGCTGCCCAAGTGATCAAGGGCAGTGTAATAAAAAAAATGAAATAATAAATTTTTACATTTAAATTTCGCATCATGATTTCCGTTTAGGTTTTCCTTTGCATTGTTGATCAACAGCTTTCTGAGCAGTGCTATTAACGAAGAAGTCTTTAATTTCTTTCCACAGACTTTGTTTCGCAACTGGTTTTGCCTGACAAGGTTTAATTTTTTCAAATTCATCATTAAATAATATTCGATGTAAGTTAATTCTTATAGTATCAAGATCCAATTGGGCGCGGACACGAGCCGTAGAAGCTTGGGTAATTGTATTCTGGGTAAGAAGGATATTTTGAAGATCCGTCAGGCCCAGAGAGTAATTATTAATTTGATCTTGAAGAACTTTATTCAAAGAAGCTTCGGCTTTTGCCGCTTGTTCCAGTTGCATTTTTGCTGCAGAAAGAACGCCGATATTGGATTCAACAATTTGCGCCTGTTCAACTTTGATTTCGGATCTTCTTAGTTCCAATTTTTTGATTTGAGTTTCTGCAAGCTCTAATGAGGGAAAATAACCTAAACCAAAATTAAATTGATTTGATACGTTGACATTATTAAACGAAACACTGCGTCCATCAGGACTCATTGAACTTAAAGAACTATTGTTCATAAAGGCAAAAGCTTTGCTCCATTTTCCATTTTTGCTGGCGGTGATAAGTTGTCCTATCTGTGCATATTCTGGCGATTTTTTTAAAGCGTAGGCCAGTGTTTCTTCATACGTTTTATCTTCAAAAGGTGAGGGCGGAATAGAAAAATCACCCAGTTCAAAGGATTTACTCAAGGGAAAAGCCATAAGTGCTCGTAAGCTTGATTTTTCTTTGGTCAACAAGGCATCAACAACTGAAAGTTGGGCATAGGCTAATTGTGTTTGCCCTTGCGCTTGAGTTAAGTCGGTTCCTGAAGCAATTCCAAAATCAAAACGCATTTGAATGGTCTGTTGAATTTTCAATAAGTTTTGATATTGAGTATAGAGGACTTTTCGCAGCTCGCGGTCGGCAGACATAGTGGCAATAAGGGAATAAGCAGAAGCATAAAGATTAAGTTCAAGTAAATAATAAGAGAACTTTTCTGCTTCAAAAATATATTTACTTTCATTGTAATTGAACCAATTGCTTGGCACCAAAAAAGGCAAAAGGAAGGAAACAGTTGAAAGAAAAAAACCATCCCCTTGAAAACTAAGAGCCACACCCAAATTCAAGGAGGGAAGTAAGTTCATGCGTTGTGTACTGACATTCAACTTGGCCTGAGCAACCTGATTGAGTGACTGGAGTATGGAAAAATTTCGTTCAAGAAGATGCTCGCGTAAATTTTCTGGCGTAATCAATTCTGCGGGTGCGCCCGGAGTCGGTGTCCCGAGCTGGCTGGGTTGGGCAGCGATATTAAGAGAAAAACAAAATAGAACAATAAAGCTGAAATATTTTTTCATAATATGAACCTTTTCCCTCTGAATAGCTGCTCGTTATAAGGCACTATAAATAAATCAAAAGATAAGTAAAGGTAACTATCAAATTAGAATTTATTACAGAATAGCGCCCGAGATTGCGACGTTACGCAGCGCAGCGCTGACTAAGGACCAGTTAAGCACATTGTCGATCTTTCACTATGGTCCTTTGTCTTGCCCTTGCTTGCCCATGACATTTTTATTTTCCACAATGATTCAGTGACATTAGATATACAACGACTGAAAAAAATTAAGATGTTAGTTCTTGATGTGGATGGAGTGCTAACCGACTGTCGCCTTTGGATGGATTCCAATGGTGAATGGAAAAGAATTTATTCTGTTCGCGATGGTGTTGGCATCAAGCGTTTGCTTGAACATGGCTATAAATTGGCCGTGATTACTGGGGCTACAGCCATGGACGTGCGTGCTCGAGTGAAAATGCTTGGAATTAATTATCTTTACGAAGGGGCTTTAGACAAAGCTCCGTCCTTCGAAAAATTACAAAAAGAATCCGGATTTCAGCCCCATGAAATGGCCTACATCGGTGATGATATTTTTGATATTCCGCTGATTGAAGCTGTCGCTTTGGGAGCAACCGTTCCCGAGGCCGTGGATGAAGTCAAAGAAGTAGCCCATTATATCACTGTTCGCCCGGGTGGAAATGGCGCGGTTCGCGAAGTTTGCGATTATATTTTTAAATACGGCGCTTATTCGAGTGAAGGGAAATCGGCTAAATGATCAGTCGTGGAATTATTTTTATTTTATTTGTAATCAGCATTTTATTTTTGTCTCAACCGGGGCTGGCCAGTGATTCAGATCTGATCGAACTGCCCATGGATGAATTAGCCAAAGAATCTGTGACGCCGATATTTGACAAAAATCAATCCACAAAAAATCGAAATATCATTACTGAAAAAAAAATTGATCTGAATGCTTTTTATGGATGGGCCTTAACAGAGCCGATTGCTAGCGTCAGTAAGCTTGGTTTGACCGTTTATTATCACACCAGTGAGGACAGTGCTTGGGGTTTAATGTTAGCAAAAACCTTTGCCGGTGTTTCAAATTACGCCGAACAGTTGAAGAAACAGTACAACTTGGATTTTTCGCGAGCTCCGGCTCCAGAGTTAACTTTAATGGTGGATTATAATCTGAAGGCCTTTTACGGAAAAATGAGTTTAACCAAAAAAAATGTTCTTAATATGCATGTTTTGGGAACAGCAGCCGGGGGCTTGGTGAAATACCAACATAAATCCTATCCTGCTGTGGCTTTGGGTGTTGGACAGAAATTTTATTTTTCTAAGGCGTGGGCACTTCGTTTGGATTTGCGCGCCTTTGCTCATAATGCTCCAATTCCGTTTTTGGGAAATAATAAGTTGAAGGCGCCGAACCCGCCACCAAGCTATACGGATTTTGAAGAACGAATGAACTACATTTATGTGTTGGATGTTGGAATGAGCTATTTATTTTGAGGTGATTAAGTGAATTTGCGATTAGAAATTATTTTATCAAACCTACTTTTGCTGGCCATGTGGTCGCCGCTGGCTATGGCTCAAGACGTGGATACGGAAGAATTAAATATTATTGAATTGGAGTTGGAAAAAACAACAACGTCAAAACCCTCCGAAATTAAAAATGAAACTGTTATCAAGCCCGAAGTGAGTTCAGCAGGTGAGTTTTCTGAATTGGGAGGTCTAGCTCCATTCGCAGAAGTTTCAGTTATTCAAAAAAGATTTATGCCCAAAACAGGTCGTTTCCAATTTTTTACGGGACTTTCTTTGACAACAAATGACCCCTTTTACAACACCACGGGGCTGGCATTCAAAGGCAGTTATTTTTTAACTGAAGCGTGGGGAGTTGAGCTGAGCTATTTTATGATGAGCTCTTCGGAAGCTCGTTCGACTAAAGAACTTCTTGAAATTCAAAGCATTGGAACAGACAGTTTAGCTTACACTAAAAACTATTTGGGCTTGTCCATTCTGTATGTTCCTATTTATGGGAAAATGGCCATGTTCAATGAAAAAATTATTCCTTTTGATTTTTATTTTGGTTTAGGAACTGGCAATACAAAAACTCAAGCTAAAGACGGAGTGGGAACTCTTCATGTGTCGACAGGTCAAATCTTTGCTGTCACTAAAAGTTTTGCTTTACGTTGGGATTTTAGCTGGAATTTTTTCAGCGCCAAAGCGGTGAATGAAGACGGCATGATTAACAACCTGTTTTTATCGTTGGGCGCTAGTTTCTTTTTTCCGGAGGCAAGTTACCGATGAGACTTCAATTGATTTCGAAATTGAAAAAAAATGGATTTTTAAAGCTCGGGTTAACAAGCTTGTTGGCGAGCGTCTTTGCTTTTTCTGCAGCAGAAGCAAAGAGAAAAACACTTCCTAAAAAGAAATCCAGTGTGTCCCGAGCCAGTGAGGCCAATCCAAAATTAGCTGCTCTTCGTCAACAGTTATCGCAGGCACTGACGATGGCGAAATCGGGTCAGTATCAGCAAGCAGCCACCGCTTTATTCAATTTAGCTCGACGATCAGAGTTGGAATCGGAAAAAGCTCAGATTAAATACATATTGGGTTTAATGCTTATGGAGCTGCATTTAAACCAAGTGGCGGCATTTCAATTTGTCGAAGTTATTCGTTTGGAAAATCCAAAATACACGAAGCTAGCAATTGAAAAACTTTCCACAGTTGCGGATGGATTAGGTGACGATACTTTATTAAACTATGCGATTTCAAGAATCGATGTGAATAACATCCCAACATCAGGCCGCGATATGATTCATTTTCGTATCGGTGAAATTAAATTAAAAAATAAAAAACTTGAAGAAGCTATTCAGAATTTTTCCAAAGTTCAATTGGGAAGCAGCTATTACAATCAGGCGCTCTTTAATAGAGGTTTGGCTGAACTCGAATTAAATCGGATTGATAATTCTATAAAGAGTTTCCAACAGCTGTTAAATTTAAGAAGTAAAATTGGAATCACAGACACCAACCGCGTTGCCGCCCAGATCGCGATCGCCCGAGCCCTTTACCAAAAACAAGATTGGGATGCTGCTATTGAAGCTTACTCGCAAATTCCACGAGATCACTTTTTATGGCACCAAGCTTTGTTCGAACAAACCTGGGCGATGTTGCGATCAGCTCGTTTCCGTTCATCCTTAAGTAATCTTCAATCTTTGCATTCGACCTATTATGAAGACTTTTATATTCCAGAGTCTCTTTTACTACGATCGATTGTTTATCTTTATATTTGTAAATATGACGAAATGGAAAAAGTGTTAACACTTTTTGAAAAATCATATTCTCCGGTAAAAACAAAAATAAACTCATTTTTGAATAACAATACTGATCCGATAAGTTTTTATAATGAAATTGAAAAAGCGCAAACGATAAAAAAAGGCGAGGAACTTAAAACCCCGGCGCGATTGCCCTATATGGTCCTTAAAAATATTTCTGATGAAGGTGATGTTCGCCGATCATTAGGGTACATGCGGCGACTGACTGAAGAAAAACAAATGATCGAAGGACAGAGTGGACTAAAAAGTTCGAGCATAGGGCAGTACGCTTTGAAGGTTATTGGGACAAGGTTGAAAAATACCAAATTAACTATTGGGGATATTGTCAAAGCCCATTTGCAAAATATGCAATCCGAACTAAAAGATCTTTTCGAGCAAGCTTCCTTTACTCGTTATGAAATGATTAACGGTAAAAAAGAAAGTTTAAAGAAAAGAATTGTCGGTAAAAATTTACCAACTCCGATCGATGAAAAAATTGATCGTGATTTTTATGTCGAAAATGGTTTTGAATATTATCCTTTTCAAGGCGAGTACTGGTTAGATGAAATTGGAAACTATCATTATCTAGGTCAGCAAAATTGTGAATAATGAAAGTGCAGGGAGCTTGGTCATGCAAGACTGTGAATTAATAAATAGAAATGGGCAAATGCGGTCAAAATGGACTGCGCTGGTGACCATTTTTATTTGCGCCGGATTATTGTCATCAGTCGTTGAGGCTAAGCAGAAGAAAAAAACAAAATCGCCAAAAAAAACAGTCGGTCAACTTTTATCACAAGTGGCCAAAGCAGATCGCGGCAGTCAACTGAGTTCCGAAAAAAGCAAAACAACTTTACCAGGTTCGCAATTAAAATTTCAAAAATCAAAAAGCGAATACAATCTGGAGCAAGTTAAGCCACCGCGAACCTCGGAAATTCTAGTTGCCCCAGATCAAGCTCAAGGTGGGCTTGCTGAATACGAAAGAATTCTGGATCAACAAATGGCCGAGCTTTATAAACTAACTAAAAAATTTAAGGAAAGTTCAAATAGTGGTGAGTATTGGCTGCGTCTTGCTGAATTGTATGTCGAAAAAGCCATGCTGATTGATGGCCGAAAGCAAGAAGAGTTTGATCGCAAACTTACCGAATTCAATGAGGGGAAAACTAAAAAGAAACCAAAGCTAAACTTAGCCGACGCCCGTGTCTATAATAAAAAAGCGATTCAGCTTTACGAGTGGTTTCAAAAAGATTTCCCCTCGGATTCAAAAATGCCTCAGGCACTCTATTTTCTGGGATACAACTATTTTGAGTTGGGCGACGTAAAAAAAGGTACTGATTTTTATCTGCGATTAAATAAAAATTATCCAACAAGTCCATTTGTCGGCGAATCCAAATTTGCGCTGGGTGAATATTATTTCGAAAATGAAAAATGGGCGAAGGCCTACGAGGAATACTCGCGCCTAATTAAAGATAAAAGGCATCAGATGCATCCTTTTGCTACTTACAAAGGGGCTTGGTGTCTTTATCGTCTTGGGAAATATAAAGAAGCTTTGAAGTATATGGAGTACATGATCAAAACGGCCCGTGCGGATGCCGTCGATCGTGCCGAAGGACGACGAATAGTTAATAAAAATAAACTTGAAGCTGAAGCGCTCCGGGATATCGTTGCTTTTTACGCAGCGGTTGGTGATACAGAAAAAGCCCCAGAATACTTTCGTAAATTGATCGGTAAAGATGAATGGTCTTATGTCGAAAAACTAGCTTATTACACGATGGATAACGGAAGCAAAGAAAGTGCACAGGATTTATTTAAACTTCTTATTTCTAAAAATCCCACTGGACCTAAAGCTTTTGAATATCAATATCAGATTGTGCAAAGTAATTTTTATTCTAAAAATTCCCCCCGATTTCGTGAAGAGCTAACGCGTTGGATTCGTGATTATGGAGTGAGCAGTCAATGGGCTGCCAGCAATCAAGCGAATCAGGATTTATTGAGTAACTCTTACAAGTTGCGTGAGCAGACTTTAAGAAACTGGATTTTACAGCAACATCAAACTGCGCAGAATTCTCGGACGAAAAATTCGCAAATGGTTACCAACGACGGATATAAACTTTATTTACAAGAATTTCCGACCTCGCAGGTTACCGCTGATATGCATTTTTATCATGGCGAGCTTTTGTATGATATGGGTCTCTTCGATGAGGCGGGACTTGAATACAAGTGGGTGGTTGATAATGCCAGCCAAAGTAAATTTGCCGACAAAGCAGCGCAAAATCTTTTACATTCTGTAGAAAAAAGTTTGCCTAAAGATGAAGAAATGTTGAATCGCATAGGTAAAAGCACAGAGCCAATTCCTTTGGATGCCAAAGCCGAACGATTTGTTCTATCGGCAAGAAGTTATTTAGAAAAATTTCCGCAATCCGCCAAAGCTCAAGAAATTCAATTTCGAATGGGGCGATTGTATTACCAAAATAATCAATTTGGCGAAGCTAAAAAAATATTCGAAGATATTATAAAAAAAGGTCCAAAATCGAAATTTACAGAGTATTCGGCAAATCTAATTCTGGATATTTACAGCTTGCAAAAGGACTACGTCGGTTTAGAAAAAGCAGGTACGGAAATTCTGGCAAGCCCTACTATTATGGGGACGAAGGCTGGTGAAGAGATCAGATCAGTCCTTGAAAAATCCAGTTTCAAAAAAGCCCAAGATCTTGAAGTTGGCAAAAAATACATTGAAAGTGCGACTCAGTTTGAAGCTTTTGCTCATCAAAATCCAAATTCAAATTTAGCATCGGTCGCTTTGTTCAATGCGGGCGTGAATTATGAACGTGCGGGTCAAAATGATAAAGCCGTGAGCGCTTATCAAAGAGTTTTGCGCTCGAAAGACAAAGAACTGCACGAGAAATCAAAAAGACTATTAGCTAAGCTTTATCAAGATGCTGGCTTATTTGACGAATCAGCAAGACTTTATAAAGAATCCGCGGATGACGATTCAAAAGATCCGCTTGCTGCTAATTATATTTTTAATGCTGCGGTCATGTATGAAGCGCTTGGAAAAAATCAAGAGGCTTTAAAGAATTATAATTTATTTTTAGAAAAATCAAAAAAGAACAGTGATAAAAAAGAAGTTTATTTTACTATGGCTCAGATTTATCGCAAAACAGATCAGCGTTTGAAAGCTGTTGAAAAATACAAAGAGTACTTAGAATCGAATCCTGCGGACGAAGACAATGTGGTTGAAGCCCATTTTCGCCTTGCCGAGCTTGTTCGGAAGAGCGATGAAGCTAAAGAGTGGAAAGAAAAAACCGTACGTGTGCAAAAAAGATTGTCTCAAAGAAAAAAATCTGTGGGAGTCCATTTTGCGGCGCAGGTGCGCTTGGAGCAAGCTCAAGAGAGTTTTAAAAGCTATCGGAGTGCCAGTATTTCTTCAGATGCGAAAAAGCAGAAAAAAAGTTTGGACCATAAACTTGAGCTTTTAAATCAAGTAACGAAGGATTTAAGTGAAGTCATCAAGTTGGATAGCGCCGAAGAAATTGTAAGTGCTTTGAGTCTTGTGGGCGAAGCGAATCTTCACATGGCTCATGTTATTTTGGCGGCGCCGATTCCAAAGGGCCTAACGGCAACCGAGGAAAAACAATACCGCGAGGGAATCACTAAATTTTCTGAGCCCTTCAATCTTAAGGCTAAAGAGAGTTTTAAATTGGCGGTTGATCGTGGTTTGGAATTGGAAGTGTACAATTCGGGATTTCAAAGCGCTTATGATTACATGTCGAAATCTGATCCGAAAACTTATTATTCTTACGGCGAGTATGGGCAAGACTCGCGTTTTGTAAATTGGATAGGTCTTTGATGAAACATAATATGTTCAACGCAAAAATTTTATTTTCAGTTTGGGCCATTTGTGTGTTCTCAAGTTGTTCTTCAACGAATGAGAAATCGACTAAAGCTCAAGGGACTTCTGTAACGCCGACCACAAACCCATCAGAAGCAGCTGCTGATGAAAGTCTGTTACAAGACACTTTGTCGCAAGCAAATACGAGTAATCCTTCTGTGAACGAAGAGATGTATAAAGAGACTTCGCAATTGTCAGGAAAAGTTCAAACAGGTTCGATCTATTGGACCTTAAATGAAGCCATCAAATCGCAAAGTGATGATCTGATCATGAAAGAGGCCAGTCAGATCCTGTTAAAAACTCCTGGTGACTTGCGGGCTCTTAATGCAATGGCGATGTCGTCTTATCGCAAAGGGCGTTACTCTTTATCTCGCTATTTGCTAAATAAAGCGAAACAACTTCATCCAAATTCAGCTGAAGTTTATTCTAATTTAGGTGTTGTTGATTTGGCAGTTGGCGATAAACGCTCGGCTATCCTCAATTTCAAAAAAGCCATTCAGTTGAACTCAGATGATTCGGTCGCGGCCGCAAATATTGGATCTTTGTATGTGCGGGAAAGAGATTACAGTAAGGCTTGGGTGGCACTCGAGATTTCGTATCGAAAAGGTCTACGTGATCCGAAAGTGCTTAATAATTACGCGATTGCCTTAGCTGCGAATGGAAAATACGATAAAGCGAATGAAATTTATGATGAGGCCCTGCGATTGCAGCCATCAAGTAAGGAAATTCTTTTTAATTCGGCAGTTCTTTTGATCGAACAAATGAAAAAATACAACGAAGGTCTAGACCGGATTCAAAAATTAAAATTTACTGGTGGGCCAGCAGATTCCAAAAACAAAATTATTGCGTTGGAAAATAAGGCTAAAGCTGGTTTAAAATAAGTGACAGGGGTCGAGTGTAAAATGGTGCAAAGTAGGGTCCAAAAATTGAGGTTGCTGATTTTTCTTCTGTTTTTTATAACAGGGAGTAGTTTCGCGCAAAATCAGGATGCGGCAAAAACAAATTCTTTAAAACCCACTACAGCCTCACCCAATAAAATTAAACCGAGTAAAGCCATGTTAAATTTTGAAGACGAGCTCGTCGAAGGCACTGCGCAGAAGCCAGAACTCTTTTATCTTTTTCAGAAAAAAAACTTCAATTATAAACGACTTATTAAATTGCGAGAAAATTTTCTGCCAGAGATGAAAAAAACAACTGAAGATATTCAACGTGTACGGAGTACGAATTGAAGACCCCAGTCATATTGCGTGTTTTTAAAGGCAATCAATTGAAAGAGGTCAAACAATTTGACCTGGATCAGATTGTCATTGGACATGAAGCTGATGTTCAGTTGGATTTGGATGATGAAGCGATATCGCCAATTCACTGTTTGATCGAATTGCGTGACAATGGATATTACATTTGTGACTTGGGTTCCAAAACGGGCACTTATAAGAATGGCGCTCAAATTTTAGATGAGCCCTTGCATTCAGGCGACGAAGTTGTCTTAGGTCCATTTAAACTTTCCTTTTTCGTTGGTGTGCCAAAACCCAAAGCAGGTCCTCAGGTTGTTTCACAAGTTGCGGCTCAATTACCAAAAGAAAAAGTAGTAGAAAAACCAATTGAAAAAGTTCTCGTAAAAAATGTTGAAAAGCCAGCTGCGGCGAAATCTCCGGTAGAGAAAACCTCTGCGGTGCCAACAGCTGAAAAAAAGTTTCCACTGCAAAAGCCTGAAATTAAATCGCACTTTAAGGTTGCTCCTAGTGGAAAAAAGAAAAAAAGAGTTTCTTTTGCTCCGCTGAGTGAAGTGAAAGATCTAAAAGATGTTTTGCGTCCTACCAAGGGAAGCGTGTTGGAAGTGATTGTGGCTTGGCGGGAAAGAGTACTCACAACCTATCATTTCAAAAATAAAGGCGCGATTCGCGTCGGAAATACCAAAAATGAACAAATTTCACTTCCGACGAAGGAAATCCCTCGGGGATGGCCACTGATTGAGCTTGGTTCAACGGCGAAGATCAATATTCGATCGGAAATGAAAGTCGAGTTGCAAAACTCTCAAGGAACGCAAAATATTGAATCTTTGATTGCAATTGGAAAATGCACGAACGGAAACCAAGGTCAGCAAATCCGATTGGATCAAGGTGAATTACTTAAGCTGAGTTTGGGTGATGGAAATATCAATCTCTTTTTCCGTTATGTACCACAGTCGCCAGCGGTTCCAGTTTCGCCATTTTTCTTTTCAAGCTCTGAACTGGCAGGTGTTGTTCTTTCGGTCATTATCGCTGGAGTTTTGGCATTCTATATTTCGATTATGCGACCTCCGACCGAGGAATTGGAGCAAGAAGAGATCACTCGAACAGCGGAAGTTATTTTCAATAAACCACTTCCAACAGAAAGAACACCACGACCTCCTCCGGAAAATGTCCCACCTCCTCCGCCAAAAATTCCAGAGAAGGCCAAGGTGGATGATCAGAAAAGAGAAAGTCAGGTTAAGGGTTTGCCAACGGATAAGAAAAAAGCACAAACGGCGAACCAAGCAGCTCGGGCTAATGAAGTTGCGCCAATTCCAAATTCACAAAATCGGACTAAAAAATTCACTTCGACAAAACAGGGTGGCGCTGTAAAATTGGGTAAAGAAGCTGGCGCGAATGCACAAAGTGCTCAACCGAAAGATGTTTCCAAGATTGGTTTATTTGGCGCTTTCGGTGGTGGCGGAATCAGATCAAAATTGGATCAAGCTTATCAAGGCGCTGGGGGAATTTTAGGACAAGCGGAAAAAGCCACAGGAAGTTCGGGCTTTTCAGAAAATCGCGACGGTGATGATGTCGGTTCCAAATTTAAGGATACGGGCGCAGGCGGAAAAGGCACAGCGACTCAAGGCATCTCGGGGATTGGAACAAAAGGGCGATCCAGCGGAATGAGTGCTTATGGAAGCACCGATGGTTTTGGTGATAAAACATCCGTTGCCATCGAGGCTGGTGGTGCCGATGAATCTTTTGTTGGCTCAATTGATCGTGAAGCTGTTCGAAGACGGATTCGCCATAATTTAAATTTTATTCGAGGCTGTTATGAATCAGAATTGCGAAAATTGGATCAAGCAGGGCGAAAGGCTTTCGAAGGTCGAGTGACTCTTGAGTGGAAGATCGTCGAAAATGGTGTGGCCAAAGATGTTATCGTGAAGAGTTCAACATTAAAAAACTCGGCGATAGAAAAATGTGTTAGTCTGCGAATGGCAGCAATCATTTTTCCTGACCCACCTAAAGGAATGGAAGCTACGGTGACCTATCCTTTCTTTTTTAGAGCAGGACAATAATTTTCAAGGAGGAATGTCGTGAACCCAGTAGTAGAAGCAGCAGACAATACGAATTTCATATTAAGAGCGTTTCACGAAGGTGGACCGATTATGATCATCATTGCCATTTTTGCGGTGATGACGGTTTTTTTAGTTATTGAAAGGTTCCTGAAACTGAGGGAGATTTCGGTTGATAAAAAAGAATTTACAGATCAGATTTATCGCCTCGTGGTTTCGGGTGATTTGCGCGGTGCTGTTTCATTCTGTGACTCAAGACCTTCGCCACTAACAAATACGGTTAAGGCGGGTTTAATTCAAGCCATGAATAAACGACCAGATGAAGAAATTCAAGTGGCTATGGATGCGGCCGTTCTTCGCGAAATGCCAAAGGTTGAAGGTGCGACTTCGTTCTTGGCGGTATTTGGTAACGTTGCGGTGCTGGCTGGATTGTTGGGAACAATTATGGGTATGATCAGTTCATTTCGATCCGTGGCGAGTGCTGATAATGCAACAAAAGCGGCTGAGCTTTCAAAAGGTATTTCTCATGCCTTGAATTGTACAGCGTTTGGTCTGTTGGTCGCAATTCTTGCGATTGTTGCTTATGGTGTGTTTCAACATGTGATTCAAAAACGAGAAAATGAAATTATTGAAACAAGTATGACATTATTAAATCTTGTAGTCGCTAATCGTGAAAAAGTGCGCGAGTAGGAGAGAGAATGGCTCAGGTTTCTTCGGGTAAATCTGGCGGTCGAAATGTTGAGGTTGAACTCAATCTTGTGCCGATTATCGATTTGATGAGCGTTTTAATCACATTCTTGCTGATTACCGCTGTTTGGACTCAGGTCTCGATGATCCAGATCGGAAGCTCTCTTTATGCAAAAAAATTAGATGATCAACCTCCTCCCAAGCCGCCGCCCCATGCCGATTATGTTTTGAAAGTGGATGTGAAGGCGACAGGTTATATTTTAACTTCAGGGAAACAGATTATTTCTCTGCCTAAATTACAAAATGACTACGACGATGCAGGTCTAGCTGCTCAATTGCAAAGAATCAAACAAATCTATCCAGATAAAATTGATGCTGTAGTCAGTGTTTCCGACGACCTTGCCTACGAAAATTTGATTCGAGCGATGGATCATCTTTTGATTTCTGGATTTTCGAATATTTCGGTCGCAACAGGAGGGCCTAACTGATGGCCATTTTTCAACCTGGCGTTCGTCATCGCTATCATAATATTTTAAAACGCCGAAAGGGAAAACGTTCGGTTACAGCGATGTTATCGTTAACAGCGATGGTCGATATGTTCACAGTTCTGGCCATTTTTCTTTTGCAAAGTTATGATGTTAAAGATTTCATCGTTTACACGCCGAAAGAAGTAGTTCTGCCAAAAGCCAATAGCATCAAAGAATTGAAACCTGCCTTCGTGGTGACGGTTTCAAGCAAAGAAATCCTTTTAGATAAAGATACCATTGCGAGCTTTCAAGAAGTTAAATCCCAATCGGACTGGTTGATTCAAAAGCTTCATGATCGATTAAAAGAGGGCTTGGTTAAATCAAAACAAGATTTTGATGCCAAAAGTAAAAATAAAATCCGCGAAGTGGTTGATCCAAAAGCGATCGTTGAAATTGAAGACCCAAATACCTGGAGGAAAATCACCATTCAAGCCGATAAAGATATTGATTTTTTAACGGTTAAAAAAATAATGTACACGGTGTCGGTTGCCGGTGCCGGTGAAATAAATTTTGCGGTAACTAAAAAACCTAACGATACCCAAAGCCAATAATGCCTCGATGGAAGAACATTCTTTTTTTTTCGTTACTGATTTTGCTATTTATTGAAATTTTAATTATATTCCCAAATCAATTAGAAAAAAAAACTGAAGGGAAGTCGACAGCGGATGCATTACCTGGTGGACCCCAACAAAAAATGGAAGGGGTGCATCTTGTTGAAAGTCAAAAAGGCAGTCGGGACTGGGAATTGTTTGCTGAAAAGGCGATTGGCACTCAAGATCAAGGCACTTGGAATTTAAAAAAAGTTAAAGTTCAGTATTATAATAAAGAGCATGTTGATTATATTGTTGTGGGTGATCAAGGAGTGATCGAGGGTAAAAACAAAGACATGAGAGTTTCTGGGCATGTCGTGACCCGTTCGGCCAATGGCTATGTGTTTACAACAGAAACAGTTTCTTATGAGGCCGGGAAAAGAAAAATTTCTTCACCAAGTCGAATTCAGATGACAGGTCCTAAAGATTCCGAAGGCTCAGGATTGACTTTAACCGGAGAAAAAATGACCGTTTTAGTGGATGAAAACCTGATGCACATCGAGGAAAAGGTATTTGCCCAGCGTCAGATGAAAGATAATAAAATTTTGATGATTAAGAGTGGACAAGCGCAATTCAGTGGAAAAAATAACGAAGCTCGGTTTACTGAAAATGTGCAAATTAAATATGGTGATCTGATTATTTATGGTCCAGAGGCAAATTTTGTTTACAACCCAGGTAGTCAATTTTTGGATTCCATTCAAGTCAAAGGTGGAATTAAAGTCACAGGCCAGGATAAGGTTGTCACAAGTGAAAATCTAAATATAGATTTGACGAAAAATCTTTTTCGTTTTTTGGGACGACCTAAAGTTATACAAAATGAAGATGAACTCACTGGCGAAGAAATTCTATTTTTAGACGGTGGAAAACAGGTTAAAGTTCAAAAAGTAAAAGCTCGAGTGGAGAGTCAAAAATGAGTTTGTTGAAGATTGAAGGAATTTCTAAATCATTCAAAAAACGCCGTGTGGTCGACGATGTGTCTTTTCATGTTGAATCGGGCCAAGTGGTGGGTCTTTTAGGTCCGAACGGTGCTGGTAAAACAACTTCTTTTTATATGGTTGTAGGATTGGTTGAACCAGACGATGGTCAGATTTTATTGGATGGTCTTTCAGTTACACAAGAACCGATGTACCGAAGAGCTCGTGTGGGTTTAAGTTATCTTGCACAAGAACCTAGTATTTTTAGAAAACTCAGCGTTGCGGAAAACATTATTGTCGCTTTAGAAGCACATGGTAACGATTCCGCGAAGCAAGCAGAAAAATTAGAAAATTTGCTCAACGATTTTCGCATCAATCATTTGCGAGACAATTATGGCTACGCTCTCTCTGGGGGCGAGCGTCGTCGAGTTGAAATAGCGCGAGCGCTTGCAGGATCCCCTAAATTTTTATTATTAGATGAGCCATTTGCTGGTATAGATCCCATTGCTGTAGCCGACATTCAAAATATTATCCGTGATCTTAAGGCCAAAGGTATAGGAGTTTTAATCACGGATCATAACGTACGTGAGACTTTACGCATTTGCGATTATGCTTATATATTGAAGGACGGCAAAATCCAAGTTAGCGGAAGTGCCAACGAAATTGCTACGTCCGAAGTGGCCCGTCGATTTTATTTGGGTGAGAATTTTAGACTTTAGAATTAGCAATCGAAGGAGACTTGAAAAATATGGCTCTCAGACAAACGATGAACCTGAGCCAAAATTTAGTGATCACGCCGCAATTGCAACAGGCGATCAAGCTTCTTCAAATGTCTCGTTTGGAGCTCGAGTCGGCTGTGCATTCCGAGCTTGAAGAAAACCCTATTCTTGAGGAAGCCAATGATCTTAAGGAAGAGGACCTCCTTCGCACCAAAGAAGCCTCAGCCGAGTTAGAAAATAAGGAAATTGAACCCAACATCGACGCGACTCAAGATCCCCAGAAACAAGATGAGTTTGAATGGGAAAGCTATTTAGATACGAATCAAAAGCCACCACCCTCTGGGATGGCGGGCAGCGAAGAAATTATGAATTACGAAAACATAATTTCAACCAGCCAGACCTTGCATGATTATTTGCATTGGCAAATGAAAATGAGCGGCTTTAGTGAACTGGAAGAGCAGATTGCTGATGTTTTAATCAGTTATGTTGATGATGATGGTTATCTTAAAACTCCATTAACGCAGATTTGTGAAGAAGAAAAATTTGAGCTTGCTGATGTCGAAGACACCCTAAGTTTAATTCACGAATTTGATCCGCCTGGAGTCGGGGCGCGTGATTTGAAAGAATGTTTGCTTATCCAAGCTAAACATTTAGAAGAGGATACTCAGGATTTAGTTTATTTAATTAACAATCATATTAAAGATTTAGAGAAGAAAAATTTCGAGGCTATTTCCAAAGCACTGAATAAAGATATTCGGGAAATTGCCGAGATTTGCAATATTATTTACACTATGGAACCCAAGCCAGGGCGAGCCTATATCTCGAACGACACTCAGTATGTGACTCCAGATGTGTATGTTTATAAGGTTGGCGACGATTATGTGGTTTCTTTGAATGAAGATGGATTGCCTCGATTGAAAATTTCGAACTTTTACAAAAATATGCTCAAAGGTGGGACAACCAACAAAGAAGAGCAAACTTACATTCAAGAAAAATTAAAATCAGCGGTATGGTTAATCAAATCGATCCATCAACGCCAAAGAACGATTTACAAAGTTTCCGAAAGTATTGTTAAGCACCAACGAGAATTTTTTGAAAAAGGAGCGGCTTTTCTGAAGCCCATGGTTCTTCGCGATATTGCCAATGATATTGGCATGCATGAATCAACAGTCAGTCGCGTAACGACAGCAAAATATGTGCATACACCGCAGGGAATTTACGAATTGAAGTATTTTTTTAATTCAGGCATTAATTCAAGCGAAGGTGATGCTTTAGCCAGCGAATCTGTAAAACTTAAAATTAAGGATATGGTTGCTAGGGAAAATGTTAAAAATCCACTGTCAGACCAAAAAATTGCCGAAGTTCTGTCAAAAGAAGGAATTCAAATCGCTCGACGAACGGTAGCGAAATATCGTGAAATGCTTAAAATTCTACCATCCAGCCAACGTAAAAAATTTTTCTAGAAGAGCAGTCCCTTAAAAAGGCAACAGTTTCTCTGATTTTGTTTTTTTTGCCCTGTGACCTCGATGGATGTCTAGTTATCGTTAATAAAGGCTTAAATTTTTCTTAAAGACCCTTCAAAATAAGGGATAAAGTTTTTGATGCTACGGAGTATAACAACATGAATAGAAAAATTTGTTTAGATTTCTGGATAATTGTTTTTATTGTTGTGGGACCTCTTGTGGCAAAATCACAACCGATTGCCACTAAGCCTGCAGCACCAGCCGCTGCCGGAGTTGCGACTTCGCCTCCTGTGAACACTCGGCAAGGACTTGACCGAAGCTTGGAACCGGCCAATCAAGATGAAATCAGTGCGCTTTTTCAAAATGTGATTGCTGTTCAAAGAAAAGCAAAAGTGAAAGCAGGGAAAATCTTATTTAGTCCAATTATATCTTTTGATTTTTCGGATTCTGTTTACACAATGTATGGAACAAATTTAAATCTGGGTTACGCTATTGGTGAATTTTGGGAAATCTATTTTAATTATGTGCCAACATTTGTGGCAAATGAAAGAAGCATAGCAAAAAAAGTGCGTGAACTCCCAGTGTATGCCGACGGATCTCGTCCTGCTCTTAATGCTGAAAAAGCAAAATCAGCGATGGGAATAGAAGTTAATTGGGTGCCAATTTATGGAAAGGACTCTTGGGGAGCTTTCGGGATTATTCGAAGTGACACTTATTTTAATTTTCACGTTGGACAAATCAAGTACGAACAAAATACGGGTTTAAGATATAAATTAGCTTTGGGTAAAACTTTTTTTCTTACCCCAGTATGGAATTTAAGAGTTCAAGCTGGTGGTGCGATGCTTGATGCTTACTCAAGCTCAGATAATACGGTAGCGCCAAAAAAAGAAAGTGTTACCATTGGTTTACTTGAAGCAGGATTAGTTTTTTATTTTTAAAAATAATATATGAATTGGGAGGTTCGTCATGTCGTTTGTGGAGTTTTTAAAGAAATTTGTGGAAACCGGGGGATTCACGTCCTACTTACTGATTGGTACGGCCTTGGTGCTTGTGGTGGTTTCAATCTCAAGATTATATTATCTCTACTTTATTCTTCGCCCGGCCGGAGAAATTGCATTGCAAAACCTAGGCAAGCAAGTCCTAAAGAAAGAATACACGGCTGCAATCCAAGTTTGTAACTCGACATCGAACGTGCCCGAATTTGAAGTGATCAAATCCGGATTGCTGGCGGTGGATAGCGGTCGGGAAGCAATGAAATCCTCACTGGGAGCGGCGATCGTTGAAATAATGAAAAACTGCGAAAAAAACATTCAATTAATTTCATTGATTGCCAGTGTAGCAACACTCTTGGGACTTTTGGGTACTATTTCCGGTATGATTAAAACATTTGCTGCCATTGCAGCTGAACCCACCAATAAAGCAGAGATGCTGGGTCTTGGTATTTCAGAAGCAATGAATGCGACAGCGACAGGTCTGGTTATTGGGATTAGCGCCATGGTGGTTCATACTTTATGCACACAAAAAATCGACCAAATTATCGGCCAAGCCAAAAAAACTGGTTACAATCTAATTACAATGATTGAGCAAAGTGAAAGGTAGTAGGTCTTAAGAATGGAATTTGAAGAAAATTTAAGGAAAGAAACTCCTGAACCTGATCTTGTGCCTATCGTGGACTGTATGGTCAGCGTGATCTTTTTCCTTTTGTTTTCAACGACATTTATTGAACTCACAAAACTCACTTTACCGCCGTCAGCAATCTCGAAGGCGTCACCAAGCGATGACAAACTGCCTTTAACGCCGAAGTTTTACCTCGATGTGAAAGGACCAAATTTAAATTTACTTTTGAGTTGGGCCGGTAAATCACCGGGTTCTTTGAAAGAGTCTGTTTTTCGTCAAGATAGTAAAAGTCCTTCTGTCAAATTGGAAGATAAAGTCCGAAAAATGGCCGAAGAATTTAAACGAGAACATGTCTCGGAAAAATCAATTCAGGTCGCACTTTCAGCCGAAGCCAACTATCAAGAGCTTATCACTGTTATGGATGGGCTTCGTAAAACGATTGATGATATCGTATTGATGTCCCCGGATGAAGTGAAGCGAAAGGATGTTCAGTAATGGATTTAGAAAGTGTAAGTTTCAAGCGACGCAGTACTTTGCGTTTACAATTGGCCCCTATGATCGACATTTTTATGTTGCTGATTGTATTTTTACTTAAATCAACTGTAGTTGCCGATACTTCAATTATTTTTCCAGGTGAATTAGTAGCACCTAAAAGTTTAAGTCAGGAGTCTTTAGAAACCTTTCCCGAAGTTTTCGTTTTTAATGACAGGATTGAGTTGCCCTTTATTGATGAAAAGCATCCCTTAGCCTCTCTTGAGGAAATGGGCAGCGCTGAATTGAAAAAAATCAGGACTAAGGTTGAAGCTTACGTGCGTTCTGCTGAAGGCGAAAGTAAACAGAATGTGGTCAACGTTAATATTCTTTCTTCACGAGAAAATAATTACAAAAATATTTTCGAATCGGTTAAATTTTTACGACAAATTGGTTTTCAATCTGTTTTATTTATAGCAGAGGGCGAGAAAAAATAATGAAAGTATTCATTTTTTTATTTAGCTTTTTGTTAACTCTTGAAACGAGTGCTAGTTTTATTGGCAATCTGAATGCTTTCGAAGCTGCTAATGATGATTTGGGTCTTCGTGTCTATTTACGAAAAGAATTCAAAAAAAAGAAAACGATATCCGAATGGTTTGAAGCCAGAAAAATTTTAACACGAAGGCCAAAAATTGGATTTGATGTTGTTGCAGCTTGGGATCGGCAAATCAGCTTAAAGGAAAGTTCCCTTGAAAAAGATGCCAATAGCTTGGCCATTTTTTTAGACAAAGCCGACGAGTATTCATTTTTAAAACAATTTGATAAAAGTTTTGAAATGTATCAGCGGGCAGCACGATTTATAAAAAAAAATAATAAGAATAAAGTTCCAAAGGGAAACCAACTGATCTATTTGAATGTGCTTCATCAAATGGCGCGAAGTCTGTATGCGCAGAAAAGATTTGCTGAGTCACTTGAAGTTTATGATTGGATTCCAGCGAGTTATCCTCAAATTCGACAGGTATTATTTGAAAAAATGTGGGCGGCTTTTCGTGCTGATAAATATGATTTTGCTCTTGGTGCGATAGCCTCTCAGCAATCTGGTTATTTTTCCGAGTATTTGAATCCGGAAAGTTATTTAATCAAAATTTATATTTTTAAAAAACTCTGTAGAAAAAAAGATTTAAACTATACTTTACGCAGCATCAAAGAATTTTTAACTCATCTTAAAAACGGTAAATTAACCTACTTGGATTGGGCTAAATCTGATTTGTATTATATGTCCTTGGCCCAGTTGGTAGAAGCCTCATCCAAAATAAATGAAAGTATTCGTTACGATTTAATTTCTAAACGAGAGCGCCAGGAAGAACTAAAGCGGGTTCACACTGCTCTAAAGCAAAAATTTCAAATTTTCCGACCAATGCTGCAAATGCAATTGGAAAGGGTGTTGGGATACGCAGCGCTGGCGTCCGCCCAAGATCAAGATTTTTTGAAACCAGTAAAGAGTCTTCCAGAGGCTTCCGTCCTAGAAAGTCGTGGTTATGAACTTTGGCCCGTTAATGATGGTGAAGAATGGTTAGATGAAATTGGTACTCATGTCTTCATTGGAGATTCAGAATGCGTCCCAACCAAAGAACCATAAGTTATAGCATTATTGCAGTAACATTTGTGCTTGGCGCTTCCGTCTTGGCAAAGTTCGACAATTCTGAACTGAATGATGTCAAAAAAAAGGAAAAGTCCTCGGCTGCAGCTGTCTCGAAAGTGGATCCTAAACCGAATAGAGCCAGGTTGGATCTGACACTTAAAGAAGATCCAAAAAAACTCGAGACACAAATTAAAGCACTTAATCTTATTATTAAAACAGAATCGGATCGTAAGAAAAAAATTGATTTGTACTTACGTAAAAGTTATTTACATGTCTCAGTAGCGAAAATGTTTGGCCTGAACAGGGAAAAAGTTAATAACATCACTACTCCTGAAAAATTTCATCTTGATGAGGCTGAAAAAATTCTTAATTTTTTGATGAAAAATATTCGCAATGATAAAGATGTGATGGGATCAATTTATAATATTACAGGCCTGGTTGAATACGAAAAAGATCAACCAGCCAAAGCGGTTGAATATTTCAAAAAATCAATTGAATTGAACTCTAAAAGTCCACAGTCCGAAACTATGGCTATTTTTATTGCGGAATATTACTTTGATACGGATAAATATGAAGAAGCGATAAAATACTATCGATTGCTCTATAAACAAATGAATCCCTACCAAAAAGCTTTGTCGGATTACAAGGTGGCTTGGTGTAACATCAATTTAAGAAAGTATGATGTGGCAGAGCAAGGTTTTACTCAAATCATAAAAGAAAATCTTGATAAGGGTGTGGTCGACGATAGTTACAAGGATTTGGCTTTTATTATCACTCGGGAAAAAGATGAAAATATAGTGCTCGAGCGCGCCCGGACCGCATTTCCACAACCTCAGCTACGAAGTAAATTTCTTTACAATTGTTTGTTGTTTTATCTGCAACAGTCTAAAAATAATCCTCGAGACTCTATTTTCCGAGAAATATTTTCGATTCAAGATGATCCTCACGAACGAAGTCGATTGCTGGCATTAAAAGTCAGCTTTGAAAAAAAGGATTACCCTACGGTCGCTGTCTATAAAGCACTCACTGAGTTAAACCAACATTTAGCGAATGCTGAGCCGAAGGTCCGCCAAAAATTTTTCATGGGTGACGCTTTTCAACTGGAAGAAGATTCAGAAATTATTATTCGTTTGTTCGTTGATGGTTATACAGGAAAGGTTCGAACCAAAGAAAACTTACCTAAACCTTATTTGGGGAAATCGATGATCAGTTTGATTGCAATGCACTTGAACTGGTTTCCTCATACAAAAAAATATTTACCGCTATACAACTTGTGGATTGACGCCTGTGCTGATCTGAAAGACTCAGCTTGTCTTTTGGGGCTTGAAAAAGACTTGAAAGCAAAACAGAACGAAAGAAAAGAAATTGCTGAAGCCTATCGCCGCGTAAAACTGGAAGTATTGTCCCTTTATGACAGTGCCTATTCCGCTGATCCGGTGAAACATGAAGGCGCATTTATGTTTCGGTTACACGAGTATGTTGAAACTTATCCGATTGATCCAAATACTCTTCGAATACAAAAAAGAATTTTTTCAATTGAATTTAAAAATAAGAAATTTAAAGAAGCTTTGGCTTGGGCTCGGAAGATTTGGTCAAGCGAACAAAACGCCGAGAATCTACAAAAATTGTGGTACACCCAATTTGAGTTGGGTTTATACAAAGAAATATTAGAGAGTCCTGATAGCGCGAAATTTAAATCGCAAGAGTTGACCGACATCCGCCGGGAGACAAGCTTGAAATCCGCACAAGTGAATGCAGCGGCGGGAAATTTTGCTTTGTATGAAGCTGATCTTAAAATATATCTTGGCTCCAATCCTTCCGAGGAAAAGTCGGCGGTAGTTTATTTAGATTATTTTAATCGTTTATTAGAACAAAAAAAATGGGAAGCGATAAGTAACGAATGGAATCGATTACCTGAAAAAATAAAAACGCGAAATGAATTCCATGGTTTTCGTAGCCGCGCTTTTGAACAGATGACGAATCAAGGAGTGTTTGTTAAAATTCCTGGTTTTTGGGCTTCGACAAATGATAAAGATTTAAATTTTCAAATTTTCTTGAATCGAAGAGCTTTGAGCGAAAAAATTACCAGTGAAGAGTGGAAAGAAATACGAAATTTTCCTACTGCTCGCAGAAATTACATTATGAATTTATTAGTACTTACAAGACCGATTGAGTTGAATTCTTGGCTTCTTTCACAGAAAAATTTAAGCGCTGATGAAAAGAAGATTTTATATCTCAGTGTTTTGCTGGAAAAGAAAAATTCAAATTTTATTCTTACTGAAAAAGAAATGGCTCCGATTAAAGATCTTGTTCCGGAAAGTCGCCGTCCTGATGCCGCCGCTAAAATCGAAAAAGAGTTAAATAAACTTGCCTTTCCGACCTCGGCTATGAAACCAGCTCGGTACAACAAAATGGTCGAGGGGCTTGTCGGTGATATTAAAGTTGTGCGTAAGCGCGGCTTTAATAGTTTGAATCAGTTAACGCGAAATCAAAAACGTCGCGTGTTAGCCCAACTCATAATGAATGAAACTGAAATGTCAAAAGCCATTATGAATTCACCATTGCCAGACGGTTTAACTGAGGCGCAAATCACAGAGTACAAGGGTGGTCTTGCCGAATTAGCTAAAGAATATGACCTTCAGGCCGTCGAATTTACTAAAGCCAAATCAGAATTAGAAGGTCAGTTGCTAAAAGAAAATGATCCTGCGATGACTTTGCCCGAAATTCAAATCGAAAAATGGGATTTACCAGCAGGAGCCCCAAAAGATATGGCATTAAATCTTTTTAATAAAGTATCGCCAGCGGCGGCTTTGATTTATCTTGATAATCAATTGGGACTTAAAACAGTTTCGCCAGAGGATTATTCTCGAATTCGCGGCGGCTTATTGTTGCGAATTTCTAATTCCGAAGCGATGAGAAAATTAGTTCATGATGAGTGGGTCGATGCAAAACAAACGGTTTTAATCGACAAGTGGAGGGAAATTAAGAATGACTAGAAAATTATTTTTTTTCTGGATTTGTAGTTTGTTTTTAATTTCGAGTTACTCGTGGGCGCAAAATGATTTGCTCGAGAACGCACCCGAAGCTTTAAATGATGCCGGGCCACCCCCGACTAAAATCCAGGGATCCTCAAAATCTGCGCTAGCACCCAAGAAATCAGAGGGAAATGTTCTTGATTTCGAAGGAGAAGTTATCGAGGGTGAAAGACGGCGTCCTGATTTGTTCCTTCAGATGTCGATCGATAATGTGAAATTTGACTCTTTGATTTACCAAAGAGATGATTTTAATGATTATTTAGACATAGATAGAAAAAGCCGAACCCGATATTTGAAATTGAAGTGATTGATGGATGTAATAGTCATACGAAAAAATAATAAGGAAATTGGACGGATGGTTCCGTCTAAGAGAACGTTATTGATTGGACGCTCGCCAATCTGTGATCTTGTCCTACGCTCGAACGAAATGAGACCAATGCATTTTCTGATTGAGTGGGTCGGAGAAGGCGATTTTAAACCTAATGAGGGGTTTTGGTCACTTGTTGATATTTCTAAATCAACTGCGATCCAATCAAAGGATTTTAGCGGTGAAGCTGCTATTCTCCAAAAAAATCCAATTCAGTTCGAAGGCTTTGAATTCCTGATCACCAAAGATGATTTAGCGGAAACTGCGGTTTCAAAGGGTGTTATTTCTCGGAGTATGGATTTTGAATCTGAAGAGAAAAAAATTCTGACCGCTGGCCAATCCATGATGTTGGAGCTCATCACTTATGATCGCCGCAACGATGTCGTCACCAATGTTAATCATTTTGATGTGGAACTTTTATCTCGAGGGCTTCGCATAACGACTCTGCCCCAATTATCTTTTAATCTGCCCTCTGTTAAAAATAATATTTTAATTGCTGAAAATCTTGGCGAGATTAATTTAGTGGATGTCTATAGGCGTTCGGAAAAAATTACATCCGAATTTAAGGGTCTTGGGAAAAAAATTGAAATTGCTCCAGGCGATTTTATTTCATTTCTAACAGCTGAATCGGCGTATTATTTTCGCTGGGTTCCCCGGGTTGCCTTTATTCCTCCACCACGAGTTTGGACAAAGGATCCGGCGGTCCTAACCTTACTGGGTGTTTTCTTTTTTATCGGGATCACTGCCGTGTTGATGTCTCAGGTTAAATTGCCAGAAGTGACAGAAATTCCTGAACCTAAAAGAATTGCCCGAGTTGAAATCGCTGCCACAGCTCCGGAGCCACCGCCGCCACCACCTCCTTTGTCAGAGGCGGCCGAGCAAGTTGTTACACCGCCCCAGCCTCCGCAAAAAGAGGTTGAAGAAAAACCTGCTCCCACTCTTTCCGCTTCCGAAGAAGAAAAAAATACGAAGAAAAATAATGCTGCTAATGTCGAGAAAATAGCTGTTCCGGCAGCTCCAAAAGGCGATCCCAAAAAAGCATCTGTGAAAAATACGGATAAAAAAAATACGAACGTTGGATTGGATTCGCCAGCTGCTATAAAAGATGTGAATACAGTGGGCTTGCTATCAAAGCTCAAAGGTGGAAAAAAATCCACTGACCGTTTGAGTGCAGAGCAAGTTGTAAATCGTGGGAAACCAACAGACTCAGCAGTGGGCGAGACCGGGTCGGTAGCGCTCAATCAAGCTCCGCTTGGGCAAATCGGTGCCAGTAAAAACAAAGGCTCATCATCAAGTAGCGAGGGACCTGGTTTAGCTGGTGCCTCGACCACTTTGCGATCAAACAAAGCCTCCGAAAATCCAAGTATTGGCGGACTTGCCGGTTCTCGTGGAAAAGGAAAATTTGGTGGTGAAGGCATGATCGGAAAACCGACCGGCGGTGGCAGCGGCGGATTTGGGCTTGATGCTCACTCAATGGAAGTGTCCGGCGGACTCACAAAAGAAGATATTCGGAACTCGTTAAGAGAAAACCAGCGAGCGATAAGAAATTGTTACGAGCGGGCGTTGCTCTCGAAAAACCATCTTGAGGGGCGCCTGGGACTCAGATGGAAAATCAATCCTTCAGGGATTGTTGAGTCGATTTCGATTCAGAACACAACGGTGGGAATGCCTTCTCTCGAGAACTGTGTTTTGGAAGTTGTTAAGAGGATTAGTTTTCCTCAAGCGCCAAACAAACAACCAACGACGGTTATCTACCCTTTCGTCTTCACTCCTAAGAAAAACTAGTTTGGTCTGTTGAAAAAGTATCATCTTCTGCGTTTAAGAGGCTTTGCCGCGGCTCAGTTCATCTAGCCAATTTGTCAGTTTGGTCAGTTGCTTTTCGTCTGTGTTTGAAAAAGTAAATCGATGGGAGTTATCTTCCAGGCCTACAGCATTACAGTTGAAAACAACACTTTTCCGTCCGGTTGGATCTGAAATATAGACTTCAATTTCACCTTCCAGAATTTCTTTCGGGATCATGTGTTCAACAGAGATTCCACCTAAAGATATGTCACGGGAATAGGTAATAAAGGCTTTTGCTTTATTGGTGAGAATTGTGCGCAGACGTCCTTTAACGCGAGGATGTTTTCTTTTATTAAAAAAGAGGCTGGGCTTTGTCGCAGTCGAGGATTCTTCAAATTCGATTGTGATATTATTGTGAGCGGCTGGATCCGAGTTAACAATAATGGTGGGATCATCGGGAATGACATCGACTCGTGCTGTGATCGTATCTTCTCGAAGGCCATCTTTTGGTTCAACAAAGTTTGGTTTTTCCGATGGAATCTCGACAAAAACCGGCAGCTCTTTGATCGAGGGTTGAGACAGTACATACTCATTAGGAATTGCCGGAGGAAGATCAGCTTCTGTCCAATTGTGCTTTACCCAGTTCAATAAGTCGGGGCAGGACTCCAGCTTCTTCCACGAACTAAAACCAGGCGTCCAGCACAACCAATCTGTGAAAGAAACACCTTGGCGAAGAGTTTGAACAAACTGTGTTTTTGTCAATTTTGAATACTGATTACCTGTAGAAATTTGGAAAAGATATAAGTCCATTTCAACTCCTCTTTGGAACTATCGGCATTCCTCGCCTGGACTTTAGAGAGAAAAGATAGACCAATAGACAAAAGTCCGCTACACCCAGACCATGGTCCAGGAGTATAAAAACTTAGAACAGCTGGTTAGCGAGGTGGTGGATTTTCCATCGCCCGGAGTTCGTTTCAAAGACATCAATCCCCTACTGCGCTCACCTCGGGCTTTGCAACAAATCTGCGAAGATTTTTCTAAAAAAATCAATTTTTCTCAAATTGATCTGATCGCCGGAATTGAATCGCGAGGATTTATTCTGGGAACTTTGTTATCGTCCCATTTTAAAAAAGGTTTTGTGCCACTGCGAAAAGCAGGAAAATTACCGCCCCCTGTTTGCCAAAAGAGTTATTCTCTTGAATACGGTAAATCCATTTTAGAATCTCAGTATGGTCAAGGAAATATGCTTATAATGGATGACGTTTTAGCAACAGGTGGAACTTTGCAAGCAGCGATTGAATTGGCGACCGAGGCCGGATTTAATGTTGTCGAAGTCGCTGTTCTTATTAATCTCAAATCTTTGAATCAAATGAAATTTAACAGTAAACAGATCATTTCACTTATCGATTATGAATAAATTAACTGGTAAAATTAACTCTAGTGATGTCCTTGTACTGATGGCCTTACCTTCAGAATCCCAAGGTTTATTTGAAGCCGCCGGAATCGCAGTTCATTATTCCGGTATTGGTAAGATCAATGCGGCGATGAAAACCATGGAATTAATTATGCGCCTGCAGCCTAAACAAATTTTGAATTTAGGAACGGCGGGAAGTCATAAATTTAAGACTCATGAATTGATTGAGTGTTCCGCCTTTGTGCAAAAAGATATGGATATCACTCCGCTTGGTTTTCCTCTGGGCCAAACTCCTTTGGATGACATTCCTGGGAAAATAGAAGTCTCTACATTAACCAAGCTCAAAAAAGGAATTTGTGGCACAGGCGATGTTTTTGAAATTGGTCCGCCGCGATTGGCCTGTGACCTTGTTGACATGGAAGCCTACGCTATCGCCAAAGTTTGTAAAAAAATGCAAGTCGAGTTGACCGCAATTAAATACATTACCGATGGGTCGGATCCTCACTCAAAAGACGACTGGATTAAAAATTTACAACCCGCTTCAGAAAGTTTATTTAGAATTTATCAGGAAATTGTTCAGTTATAATTGGGCTTATGGAGTTTTAAAGATTTCAGCCCCTTCCAATTCCAGACGCGCCCATCCATGGGCTCTTGCTGAAGTACATCCTGTACCGCAAAGGTCTGGAATTGGAAGGGGCTGAAATCTTTAAAACTCCATAACCAGGATCGCGTGAACAATTTCCTGATAAATTCTAAATAAACTTTCTGAAGCGGGTTGCAAATTCTTTAGGTGGTAAGATCGATGAAAATAAACCCACCCTTAAAATCTACAAGCTGAGCTATCGCTGCACAATTTTAACACTTATCTCGACTTTTTTGTTGATATTGTTTAAGGTTAATCATGTCTCAATTAAGCATTGAAGAAACTAAAAAAATTATCATTGATACACTGGTTCCTCTTGGGGTTTTGCGTATATCGCTATTCGGTTCTTTTTCAAGGCAAGAACTTGAAGGTGAATGAAGAACTGGAAATTACTGCTATTGATTTTTATGGCCTAAAGCGATCTTACGGATATGGAAAAGCAATTGAAGGAAGTCTTTGCCAAAATCATTTGAAAAAAATTAATAAAATACTGCAAAATACAGATCAGGTTTGCATTACTGGCGATGATGAAGTTTTTATAGAAAGTAAAGAGACTTTTTCAAGATGGCGAGGCTTAGAAACTCGCAAAGGAAAAGTGAGTTTTTAGTTCTATTATTTCGCTTCAACTTAAAGCCGCCTTAGAGAATTTATTCAAAAATTTATCGTAAATTGTTCACACAATTCTAGTTTAGAGTTTAAGGATTTCCCTCCCTTTTAATTCCAGACCTTTGCGGTACAGGATGTACTTCAGCAAGAGCCCATGGATGGGCGCGTCTGGAATTAAAAGGGAGGGAAATCCTTAAACTCTACAAACTAAACCACCGTTGAACAATTTCCTGATAAAATTTTTTAAATAAATTCGCTAAGCGGCTTTGCGATATTTGGCTTTGATTTCAAAACGCTCATTCATTTGATTCAAGCGCCCCGCTTTGGAAAGCTCATATTTTTTGTGAGCTTTATTGAGTTTTCGATTTTTCATGAACTGTTTTTCTAACTTGAGTACTAACTCGTCAACCGCGGAATAAATATCATAATGAGATGATTTAGCTCGAAAGTATTTTAGCGGAGTTTTGACTGAAATATCGATGTAAAAATGCTTTTTCTTTTTACTGAGATTAACCTGACCGATACCCCAATGCTGTCAGGTTAAGAATATTGACGTTGCAAGATTGAGGA